>ERZ746981.205-NODE-205-length-41897-cov-14.090626_pt1 | contig 41897 bp, 25 predicted proteins | sample MGYA00374948_ERZ746981 | MGnify/ENA primary metagenome ERZ746981 (study PRJEB28757, sample SAMN06711160) | food metagenome | host: microorganism | place: China:Harbin | collected 2017-01-30 | study: EMG produced TPA metagenomics assembly of the Analysis of...
GGAAGTTGAGGAAGTTGAGGAAGTTGAGGAAGTTGAGGAAGTTGAGGAAGTTGAGGAAGTTGAGGAAGTTGAGGAAGAAGTTAAAGGAAAAGTTAAAGAAGAGTTCAAAGGAAAAGTTAAAGAAGAAGTTAAGGAAAAAGATAAAGATAAAGAAATTATGAATGTTGAAAAAGACGAGGAGAACTCAGATCAGCAGGATTATGTCGGCAAAGTAAAAACAAAAGATATCCATATCAAGTCGATCCTCATGGACAAGTTTAGGCCCATTTCAAGAAAGTACGACCTCATTATAGCTGAAAGAGAGCTTCTCCGTGATAAGGCGAACTTTCCGCATGAAATCGACAGAAACCTCGATGAATATGTTGAGCGGTTGAATCCTGGCGGTTATTTGGTGATTCTCGAAAGAGGAAATCCTCTAGGAGCAGAGGTTATTGCCCGGGCAAGACAGCTTATGCTCAGACCTGAGAATTTCAAGAATCACCTGGCCAAAATTGCCCGGCCTTACAAAAGATTTTCGGAGACACTTAAGGAGGTGATTGCCGAAAGTGGCAAGAGTTCAAGGGCCTACCATAAACTGCTGAAAGAGGTAGGACCCGAGTATGTGGAGGCTCTTGAGGAAAAGCAGGAGATTGAACCTGGAGAAGTGCCCGAAGAAGTGCCCGAAAATTCAGTAAATCTTGAAGTGGTGGCCCCCTGTCCGCATTTTGGCATGTGTCCACTTCAGTATTCGAAGCCTGAAGTGTTTGGGTTCGGAGGAATTGGCAAGAAGCTCAAGTTCTGCAGCTTTATGACACATGTTCAAAGGCCTAAGTACTTGCTTGAGCTCAAAAGAGGTGCTAAACTTGCCACCAAATGGACTTCTCCAACCAGCGGAATCGCAATTAAAGGTAAAGCGACTCCCGGAGGTGGCCGACCTTTCGGAAGAGACACTGAAAAGGCCAGCTTTGCGTATTTGATTGTCAAAAGGTCAGAAAAGAGCGACCGCGAGTTGTTGGAGTCCAGAAACGCTGAAACTGGGGTCAGAAATATAGGATATAAGGCACAAAGCGTTTCGGAATGCCCGCGGATATTGGCACCACCTAAAAAGAAGAAGCATTTGGTGATTATGGACATGTGTGCACCTTCAGGACATATCGAAAAGTGGCATGTGCCAAGGTCAGTGGGCAAGGATGTGTATCACGATGCCACAAAGGCCAAGATGGGCGATATATGGTCTTTGGGCGCTAAATCGATCATCCAATCCCGTAAGGAGAATGTTTTCTATCTTGAAAAGCTAAATGCCAAGGACCGGAGACTTAGACGGCTCAAAAAGAGAGATTCGGAAAGACTTGAAAGAAAAATCAAGAGTGACTATCGGCAAGCTCTTGATATTGAACCTGCTGCCAACGACTTGGGAGCAGCAGTCAGTAAAATGGCTTCCATGGATGCATACAGTCTTATATCAAAGCCAAAAGAGAGAAAGAAGATTCGTTCAAGCAAGTAATGCTATTTAATCTGTATATAGAGAATTTGAATTCACTGGATTGGTGATGGAATGCAAGTGTTGTTTGTGTATAATTCTGTAATGTACATCATGCAATATTTATTCTGTAATGAACATCATGTGGTATTTATTCTGTAATAGTCATCATGCAGTATTCATTCTGTAAATCATGCAGTATTTATTCTGTAATGATCATCATGTAGTATTCATTCCGTAATGATCATCATGTAGTATTAAATAATCCTCCTTATAAGCTTGAATCCGCAATTTCCAGAGCCAAAATCGAAAGCTACGGCAGATACGTAACTAATGACTAGCAACAAGAGAAATAATTTAGAAATATAGGATTTAAAGTTCTGGTCCACCTTCCAAGTCCACCTTCCTAATTGGGAATCGCCTAGGAGAAAATGGGATAAGAGAAAAAGTAAGGAGCCAATAAGTAAAATATGATTAATAGTAACGGGCAGACAAGCAAAGTAGTAAGGAGCAAAAAATGCCAAAAAAAAAAAATATGAGAAAAGAAATCCCTACAAAATACTCCTGCACGAATATTTTGGATTTCAAACAAAGAGCCACCATCCATATTTAAAATGATTATCACCTTTAGGGGATAAGCAATTTTTTTAAGTCATCTGGCAGCACAAAAGTTGAAATCAAAACAACGAAGGACAAACATTTGAATTCCACACAACTGGGTCAGGAATAAGTGCTGGCTCTCCTTCTATGACAGATCATCAACCGACAGTATTGACAGGTGAGTAAATTCAGCTTTTTGGCAATAGGTAAAAGGAAAAAAAAAGATTTACTAACATTATACGGATTCTGCAGTTGGAAAGACGCCTGCCTGCCTCTTTCTAACATGGAAACTCTCGCAGGTTGGCTTTTTTACAATACATGTTTGTCCAGGAATGGCAAACACAGAGGTGGAAACATACTGGAAGACTTCAGAGGATTCTTCAACTGCTAAATTTACACCAGACTTGGCTTTTGCGAGCATTCCAAGCTTGAATTTAGACAAGGCGCCTTCAATAGATGTTGTTTTGCTTGGTGGAAGCTGTTTAAAGGATATCAGAGGATATGCAGCAGCATTATCTTCCAACAGCAGGATTCGAAATGCGGTCTATTTGATCGATGCAAGCCATGCAGTGGGATTGGAAGAGCAACTGGCATCGGTGCTACAGGCAAATGTTTGCCTTTCGTTTTTTGTTGATGGCGGATTTCGAACAGAGACCCAAAACGGAAAGAAGGTGAACATCATTCGTGAAAAGGCCATGCCCGGATCTGCACTTGTTGGCTACTCTTTGGCCAGGATATCGCCGGACAGAAAGGTACAAGTTGAAAAAACGACAAACGGGAAAGGTACGGAGGGGCAAAAACTGGAAAAAATGCAGCAAATGCTCAATTCGGGGAATTTCAAGTGCAGCAGTATCCCATTTGGGAGATTTCCGTCCTTCGGGAGCTATTGCTGGAAAGAAATAGTGCCGTTTGTGGCATTTGACATTGTCAGTGTGGTTTACTGCAGTCTCAATGCAAACGACCCGCTTCTCAAAAAAATACTATGCGGAGTGTATGCCGAATTAGTCTCTGTCGCCAGGGAAACGGGATCGCTGGAATTCCCAGATCCGGCAGACGCAAGGAAGGTTCTGGAACACCTTAAAAATGCAGCCGTGCAGTACAACAGGCTATACTCGGACAAAAAGTACAAGATCGAGCTGCGGGAAATAAACGAAGGCCTGATTCAGCGAAGTGCATGCGATGTCCCCGATTTGGTGCATGCCTTCACGCATGGGGGCGAAACCTATGCAGAAATATGCATGGAACAGCTTTTGGAACTCGCAAGCAAGCACAGCCTCAGCCTTCCATACTTGGAATCTCTTTTTTGCAGCTTTAAAAGAATACAGAAGCTTCGCCAAGACAAGATTTTCGACTGGATAGGCCGAAAATCGTTAAAGGAGGTACCACAGCCTCAATTATGGAGACAAAGAGCACCATATTCGCATATGGATCCAGCTGCACGGCCACAAACATCGTTTGCACCTGCAAATTATCAATTTAGAGAAATGATGAAGACCAATCCAGCATCTGCAGGATTGATTTCGATCCACCCAAGATTTCACAGCGAGGAATTTGGGTATGTGGGAAGTGACGGAGGGCAGAGATCCGGGACCCCCTCTGTTCGGCAAGCAAAAAGCAGCCTTTACAGAAAAGCATCTTCTTCATCATACGAGTCGAATGAGGATATAGCAAAATCCCAGAAGAGTTTATTTGACCATGCCAACGTGTGCAACCTCCTAAAAGACACCACAAGCAGATATGGCGATGTGGATACGATTTCAAAGCTTGAAGAGGTGGATGTTGCTTTGAAGGTTAAAGAAGCAGAGGCTGTTTCTAGGGTTAGAAATGCTGGATTGGAAATTGGGATGCGGGAAGAAAACCTGGGTGATGACACCGATTCGGGCAACATGGACTACTCGGACTGCGTTGAGTAGAATTGGAGAATCAAGAGCGTGTAGAGGGCATCAATAAAGAAGGTGATGCATGGTGTAATGTAGAAAAATGGATTGATGGATAGTAATAGGTCGATGGTGGGATCTGAGAGAGATAAGAATGGATTTAATGGATGGAGATGTGTTTGATGGATTGAGGTGGTTAGATGAATTGAAATAAGTTTGGATTGATGCATTGAAATGGGTTATATGTATGGAAAGTGGTCTGATGTATTGAAATGCGTTAGATATATGGAAATAGGTTAGAAGTATGAAATATGTTAGATGTATGGTAATATGTTAGATGTATCCAATGATGCTAGATGTATCAAATATGTTAGATGCATGGAAATAGGTTAGATGTATCCAATTAAAATGCAGGCAGAGATAAATATATGCAAATATGAGAATATGTATAGAATATTAAGAATATAGTATGACCATAGCTGGAATAAGTACCGAAAATATTCCAATATTCCACTTAAAAGAAATAGGATAAAAAATCAGGAGCTGAGAATTGAGATGAAATAAATAAACACGAATAAAAGATTTTTCTCCATTACCCACTAGCGCTACAACATTCCTACTTGTTTACATACCTCAAAGCAAAGAAATTACATACATAATATTCGGAGTAAGACAACAAATCAAGCAATTGAAAACCCGCAGAAACAGCAAGCAACCAAATTTCAGCATCATGGAACCTTCACCACTCAATATTAAAACTAGTGCTCTTCAGAGAATCACTAAAGAGAAGAAATTGTATGAAGAAGAGCTCTCAGAGAATGAGCAGAATGTCAAAGGCATACAGGCAAAATATGACGCGGACAAGAGCAACGAAGACCTCAAGTACACGCTTAAGACGGCAGTGAAGATACGCGATGAGACAAAACGGATGATTCCAAATGTCCAATCGAAGATCAAGGAGATCCTTGAAGACCTAAAGGGCTACTTGAAGAATAGTGGAAACGAGGGCGATGCCAAGGCCAAGAAGGCAATTGAGGCCGCAGAAAAGGAGCTCTGAGCCGAAGGAGCGAAAAATGATGGGTGTTGTAATTTATTCAGTTTCTCTACCCATTTGCTTATGTATGTATGTGCACGTTGATTTGGGATGCTTGATAAGCAGACAGGCCGTGCATCCTTGCCCCGCAATCGCAAAAGAGGGTCGTTCTGCTGGCCTTGCACCCATATTTTCATCGTGTTTGCCCCATGTGCTTTTCTAACTACTCGAAAATCCAAGAATTCTAATTTAGTGCTTTGCGTAAACCGTAATCTCAAGCCAGTTTGTGCTTGTTCCTCTCCTCCCATTGGCTCACCGACTGCTGCCACTCCGCGTCCTTATTCGACGTTTTGATTGGCTGTCCGGACTTCTCTGCCTCCTCCAAGGCCTCTTTTTCCCTTTTTGCGTTTTCCTCGTCATACCGGTCCTTGTCATCAATCCAACGCTCCTGAATATCAATATCTTCCGTAAATCCCATTGAGGATTGCCGTTGCAAGTCCATCCAGATAGAATCGCCCCCGATTTCATTTGTTCCAAAGCAGTATCCGTTTGCTTTATCGATCTGGGAAAGCAAATTGATCATCGACATCTTATCTTCGATTGCAAGCACCGAAAACTGCAACAGCGAAAAGTCGTCTATGAGCCCTGCAATTGCCTCTGTTAGCTTTGCGTACTTCTCGCTGAAGTAAGCATGATGAATCTGGTTGTTTTCATGCTCTATGTAGGGAATAAGCTTCTCGAGGTCCTGCACCTCCGTGTAGTACTGGAGCTTAAACGGCAACCCTCCCCGGATGTATTTATCGTCTGCAACTTCGCTTTTCACATCATCTAGCTGGCGATGCTTCAATTTCTCGCTTTTATCCATCTTATCACTCTCCACGTAATTTTTCAAAAGATCGATCTTTGAAATCACGTTGATCTGCGGAAGATCTAGCTGAAGCATCCCTCTCAACGTTAGCAGCAACGAGGAAATCCACTGTGAGGGAGTCATCACATTTATGGAATCGACCAAGGATACCACACAAAGCCTAAAATCGAGCTCTTTCACCAACTTCCGCAATATCCTCGTGAAAATCGGATTGTTCGTGTACAACTCCGTCTGACCGGGACAGTCGAAAAGCACATATGTCGAATCTCCGTCCATACTTAGCTTTGTAAGCCCTCGAATTTTATCGATGAAGTAATCTATGCTTTTTTCAAACACCTCCATGCAATACATCAAGCCTCCGTTTGGCCCAAGTTTCAAGTTCTCGTTGTCCATGATCTCCTCTAATGTGATCACATCTCGAATATCCATGGTTGCCTCGTATGGAAGCCGGTCATTTGCCGGGTCTAAGTTTATCACAACTGAATGTCTTCCTATAGCATTTAGAAACTGGTTCATGCCCAAGCAATATGTTGATTTTCCCGCCCCTGGTGGGCCAACCACCACCTGTCCGTATGGTGCCATTCTATAATGTGCTGATTATGTATTTTGATAGCCGCTTTGTGCTCGTTTATAGCACATCAAACGGTCTGGTCGCCTTTTGACTATTTCAAGCCAATCTTGATGTCGCACTTTTTTTTACCGATGCTATTATTTTTTTTTTTTTTTTATCTGGAATTTTTCACCCCTACCTGATCTTTAGTTTGTCAGCATCTTTCTGATCTCATGAATAAGTCCACAATCAGGAGTTGTTAATTCAAACAAAGTGTATAGATATTGTACGAAACAGTGCAAAAATGAGCTCAAATGAGGGATTGAAGGATTTATCCGTTATAGACTCGATTCTGTTGAATCTTGCCTCGATCCAAAACCTGTGTGAGTTCGAATATGATAAACTTGGAACGTTTATGAATTTGATGGATCAATATCACTCTGCAAAGTTGGACACGCCAGAGTTGAAAAAGGATCATGATATATTTAATAAGGAGTTTGCGAAAACCAGAAAGTTCTACCAGGATAGGAGGAATTATTTGAAGAAAAGAAGTAATGATTTGGAACAGGATATCAAGAAAAGGAAACTTGCCAAAGAGAAGTTAGTGGCTCTTTTTGAATCGCTTAAAAACATCGACTCTTTGAATTCAGGATCAGGGGATGAGGATTCCAAGAAAGAAGTTTCTGAAGATAACGGTTTGCCTGTAATGAACATTCGTGAACAACTAGATGAGGAAGGAAATGTTATTAAGAGTGAGGTCAAACCATACAGTCAATCGAAAAACAATCTGTTCAGCAAGGCTTTTTCTTCAATTCATAAGAGTGAGGAGAGCGGCTTAGGTGATGCTACTAAGGAGAAGGGCAAAAAAGAGGGAACTGGAAAGGGGCAGGTGAAAAAGGATGGATTGCATAAAAAAGTCGAATCAAGGAGTAAAGAGGTCAAGGAGGCAATAAATAAGCCGAAGAATGAAAGGCGGGAAAAGGAAAAGGAAAAGAAGGAAAAGAAGGAAAAGGTGTTGCATAAATTGCCAAAAGAAGCTATGCACTCTGCCAAGACAATGATGAACAATGCCAAATCGCCCAAACAAGTTATCTCGGACGAAAACTCAGATGTTGCTGGAGAAAGGAATAATGTTGATGATTCGATTCATCCATATACAATAAGGGAGGAGGTCGATGAGGATGGAAACATTGTTAGGAGCTCAGTTAGGAAGTTGCCGAGTATGCAGAGTAAGAAAGAGAAAAAGAAGACTAACAAGAATGATAAAGATGAAGAACTTTCAGATGATCAGATATCCGAACTTCTTGCAGATATGGATTCAAAAAGGCCTAGACCGAAAATAGAGGAGTTGGATGATGAAAATGAGAAAGAGAGTAAAGAAAATGAGAAAAAGAGTAGGGAAAATGAGAAAAAGAGTAAGGAAATGGAAAAGGAGAGTAAGGAAAAGAAAAAAGAGAAGAAGAGAAGCAAATCGAATCAAAAGCAAGATTTAAAAACAGAGAAGAATAAAATCAAGAAAGAAAATCAAAAAGGGACGAACCTCAAAGTAAATTCATCTATGTATAATCCAGAAATAGATCCAGATGATTTGCTAACTTTGGAAGTTATTGCAGATGAAGTTGACGACCAGAAAAAGAAAAAGAAGCATGGCTCTACTAAGGCAAAGTCCAAGAAAGGTAGAAAAGAAAAGTTACAAGTGAAAGAAGAAGAGGGAGAGCAAGAACAAGAAACGGATAATGATGATGATGATGATGGATTTGAAGTCGATGATAGTAATGGAATTGCTAGTATGGTTCCACCAGAATCAAGAGATTACCTATTTAGAAAGATTCGTGAGTTGAGGATTTCTCGTCAAAAGGATGTTGAAAATACTAATGAAGATGGAAAGCAGAATATTGAGGCTGATATAAAGGTTAGAGATGATAAAATGACTAATAATATGGATGATACCAAGGCAGAAGTGAAAGAAAAGGTGGTAAAGACCTCTACGGAAGGTAAAAGTGCTTTTAAATCGAAAACAAGTAGCGACAAGAAGAAAGCAAGATCGGTGCATTTTTCACAGGATGTAGATGTGAAAGAAGTTGAAGATATATGGGATGATCTCCGGGAGGCCGAACAGCAAGGAGGCCATCCTAAAGTTTCTAGATTCAAAGTGTTCATGAAGGGTGAAAAAGCTTTAGATGAGGAAGAGAAGAAGAAGAGTACAAATAGACCTCAAAAGAAAGTTGTGAATGGACTTTTAGTCGGAGATGTCAAGGAGCACAATACAACTAAGTCTTGGGAGAAATCGAGTGCCAAAATAGAGAAAGAACAGAATGGGAAGAGTCTATTTGATGAGTCGGAAGCAGAGTTGACTTCCGAAGAAATCTTGGTGAAGGATAGATTGAAGCCTGAACCTCAAATGATGAAACTTGGTGGAAAGAAGCAACCAACGAAAAACCAACTTGATCGCGTGGCCAAGTTGGGTTTACAGATGCATAATAATCATGCTAAAGGTATAAAAATGCCAGAAATTCCAGTAGTCAAAGTTTCAGCAACTAAGAAGGCACCGGGCAAATCCGAGGGGTTAAAAAGTTTGAAGAAGAAGGATTTTCGATCGCTTAAACCAGTAAGAAAGGTGAAAGTGGTAAGCAGTCCGCAGAAAGGAAGGTCGACCCCAATTAGCATTCCAAGAGATCCAAATCCAGTAAATCCAAATGCCGGATACGGGGAGGAGGACTTCGATTTTGTGAGGGAGCAAATTGACAATGAGGAGAATGGCGAGCAAGACACAGATAAAAAGATTGATGAGGCGAGTCAAAAAGAGACAGAAATGCTGAGGCATGGGATCGAAAAGGTGGCAGAAGCCGGCAAGAAGGTGAAGCTTACGAAAAAGCAGGCGGAGAAGTTGATCAGCAATCTCAAAGGTGCAAAGTTGGACTACCGGAGAGTTGGAAACGACCTGGATACGATGGCTCGAGCTTACATTTTAGGAATGTACGATGATGACATTGAGGCTAATAATGATGTGATTGAGGAGCTGAAAGACTTCAAGCAGCATAACAAGATCGTTGAGGAGATGGATGAGAAAAGCCAGAAGGAAGAAAAAGATGACAGTGCTGAAGAGAGGTCGGAAGAAGAGAAAAAAGAGGAAGATGCTCCGTTGCTCAAAGATACTGTTGTGGAACACGATCCTTCGGAGATGGCCGATCATGCGGAAGACAATTTGGATGTTGAATTTAACTCCGATAATCTGAATAGACAGGTTTCGCTTGACTATGCGAGAATGCGAGAAAGAATGATGCATAAGTACAATGGAGGGTTTGGCAAGACTAAGAAGGAGAGAGAGTTTGAGCCATTGGATGAAGAACCACGTGTGAGTCGGTTCAAGGCTGCAAGATTAGGAATGTGAGAAGCAGGTAGCATGTTGGTAGATTCTATATCTTATAATTAACTGCACTGAGCTTTAATATACCGTTGATTTCCGTTACTATATTACATGGCTTATTACCCAGTGCAGGAATGAAAGCATAGTTATATATATTGTGGCATCTCTCCCAGTACTGTATGGGTGTTAAGTGCAGTAACGATTGGGTGGTAGTAAGAATGTAGTTAAAGCACTAGCTACCTAACCGTAAAATAAATGTTACCTCTACATTAGAGCATTTGGGGAATCTATTGGTTGACTGGTATATAAATATATGGTGCGGGCATCTGCGCACTCGCATCCTAGTTAATGCAGTGTATATAGCGATGGTGATGATATAAAATGGTAAATTACAGTGAACGTGGTTGTTCTGGAAAGCTAACTCATGCATGAAAAAAATGATGATGAACGTATGCATTCTAGAATTCTAACTCATGCATGAGAAAAAGCGTGGTGAAACGTGATCCTGGTATCCTTCTAGCATAAATGGATCTATGCGAGACCTTCTTAGGTACTGCAGTGATCTTCTTCTATCCCTCTTTTCCTTCTCTGAAAGGCATGGGTTGAACCCAATCGAACCGTACGATTTTCGCGTGTGTTTTCGGTCACTTTTTTCTGTGTAAGAGGTATTAGAAGTGCGATTAGGCCTCTCTGGTATATTGGATGCAGTTTCAAAGCTTTCCACAGAGTGTAAACCCTCGTTTGGGTCGATAAAGATGCTTGTACACTCTGCATTCAAGTCTTCAACGATGCTTTTCTCCTCTACAAGAGGCGAATTGGATATTGGAATCTGTTTGCTGGGCAGTTTTGGTAGTGGTTTGTGTATATATTGTTCGGGAAGTGACGCAAAGCGCTGAAAACGATTGCTGCCATGATGAATAAAGACTGTTCCCGTTCCCATGGACACAAAACTGCCGGAACTGCCTGAGGTTAGTGAATTCTGAGTATTGTGAGAGAAAATAGACATTTCGGCAGAGTTAAGTGAGTCCCGGGAGTCATCGCTGCTTTGGGAATCAGAGCTATAACTGTCGATGAATGAAGAAATGATAGATTCTGGTGAATTGTGAACTGAGCTCGAATCTATGGATATGTGGCTTTTTGCTGTATGATAGCTTTGTTCTGGAGATGAAGTCAAACTGGTATTTGAGGATGTTGCAGATGTTGTTTTACTGCTTGGGGTGAATGGTTCTCCAAGAGTGCATTTTTCTGAACTAGAAACTGAAGCGTTTGGGGTGGAAAATGGTGAAGATGAGACTGAGAAACTGGTATAGTACGTGGTAGAGGTGCTAGGTGTGGATGGAACTATGTTTAGAACTGGAGGTGCGTGTTCTGGAACGTGTGATGTGTATGTATCATGCACGGGAACAGGAACTGGCGCAGGATCCGGCATTTGATTGCTCAATATAATGGGCATAGATGTAATTCTTTGTCTAGAAATCGCCCCCGGAACACTGCATGCGGATCTTGGCCGGCGGCTTGTTGTGAACAAAGCGGAGGAGTGCGCCGAACACAGACTCTGCGGCAAACTGCGGGTCTGAAATGTCCTGCGCTTCATTCCAGCGCCCGGTTGCGGTGCGCTCCTTGGCAGCATCGAAAACCGTAGCCTGGACAAATCCGCAGAGTTAAGCTTGATTGGTGCGGAGGTGATGCGCGGCTTGGTTCGTTCTGCGCGGGAAAGTCCCTTATGGAGAACTGCGCGCATGGCGGTCATCTCGCACGATGCGCGGCGCGCCCTCCTCTTCATCACTTCTAGTTTTGCAGGTTCGGAAAATCTAGTAATAGGTGGGGGTGGTACTGATATTGAGGAATTCATATTATTTTTAAAATCGTGCCTTTCCGATAACGGACTTACCCGATATCTTCCGAGGGCATCTTGCTCCATGTTGAAGATTCTTTGGGGGTGTCCAACGTCTTGAAATATAAAAGGGAGCGATATTTCTCCCTTTGAGTTCTATTTGATTTTTTTGCTTTCTCTTATGTTTTTAGTTTCTTCTAAATTTCTTGATGCTTATTTAACTTAGGACTCTGAGCTTTGTTTGATTTGGTATGTCGTTTAATCAATTTATATCTACTGGTATTGATCTGGCAGAGATCTAATCCTGAAAAAATAACTTTTCTAGATGGATGTAATGAAATGTGCAACATCAGTAAAATGATGGACTAAAGTATTGGTCTCAATGTGTCAACACGAGGAAATCACCAACTAGTTATATTGCAGAAGAGGCGGCTGGAAATAAATATAAAAGGGGCAAAAGGGGGGTGGGGGAACGCGATTAGACATAAGAAAAACGGGAGGCTGGTCAAGGAAGTTTTCCATAATTGGATGGCGTTTATTTGTTGTTGAAACTAAATGCATCTAAGGTATGCTAGACGATTTTTCACAATACGTTTGAATATCGTTTTGAATTTGGAACATGGAGAAGAACCGAATAGACAGGGAGGCTGACTTAAGGAATTGCCAAAAAGAGCGAAACTGAGGAGATGTAACGAAGCTCGGATGAGGAGAGCTGAAAAAGGCATGAGTAGAATATGAAAAATTTTGGGTGCGCGCATCAGGGAAGGAAAAAAAAATAAAATAAAAAAAACTTCATTCATGGAAGATGGATTAAATCAATCCAATGAATCAAATCAATACAATAATAGTACTGCCCCCTTTGTTTCCTTTTTGCCAATAAGCACGGTCACGGTCGGTGGGACGCATATTAACAAAACGCAGAAATGACTAAGTTGACAGAAGGTTCTAAAAATAATATAGTGGGCTCGGATAAAGATGCAGTTAGAAATGAAACTGCGAAAACTCCAAAGCCACCTTTAGATACCAGAATAGGCAGAGATCCCCCCTTTAAGTTTGGCCAGAGGTACTTGACAGCCGAGACAGATGTCTATGAGCATAATGCATGGTAAGTCAAGAAAAAACGTGAAGTGTCAAGTCGTAAAAGATATACTTGGAGGTGGAAAGAGCGCGAAGTCCGAGGATGAGGATAAAGCAGAGATGTTTGCTCCATTTCGACTACTTAGAGATAAAATACGTTGCTGCGAGTTGAAGCTAGTACAGTGTTACGATATCGTTGTCTGATTATATTTACTAACTTGTTGTTTTATCTATTTAGGGACAATGTGACGTTGGATGAAGAGCAGATCAGCGAGATCAAGAAGAAAATAGCGTTTCAGCACGAGCATCCGGTGTCGGACTTCCAGAAGCAGCAGTTCAACTCAAAGCCAAAGAAATACTGGGATATATTTTATAAAAACAACCATGAGAACTTTTTCAAGGATCGCAAGTGGATACAGATCGAATTTCCAGGCATATATGCCGCAATGAAGCCGGATGCTGGCCCAAAAACAATTTTGGAGATCGGATGTGGTCCTGGCAACACACTTTTTCCGGTGGTAACCAAAAATGAGAATCCAGACCTCAGGATGTTCGGATGTGACTTTTCGCCCGTTGCGATTGACTTAGTAAAGAAAAACGAGAGTTATGAACCACTTCACAAGTCCAACAACTGTTTTGCGAGTGTGTGGGACTTGGCAAATGAAGAATGTGCCCTCCCTGAGGGAATTGAACCTCATAGTGTGGATATTGCAGTGATGATATTTGTGTTTTCGGCACTCCATCCCGACCAGTGGAAGTTTGCGATTGAAAACTTGAAAAAGTTGATGAAACCAGGCGGAAAGGTGTACTTCCGAGATTACGGACGGTACGATCTCGCACAAGTACGGTTCAAAAAAGATAGATTGTTGCAAGACAACTTCTACATCCGGGGAGATGGAACTAGAGTGTATTTCTTCACGGAGGATGAGGCTTATGATATCTTTGTGAATGGATGCGGATTCAAAAAGGAGAAGATTGCCACAGACAGGAGGCTGATTGTGAATAGGAAAAGACAGTTGAAGATGTACAGAAGTTGGCTTCAGGCTGTGTTCAATGCGTAAGTGTGGTATTGCAACACGTTGAAAACTAGTTTTTTACCGGTTATAGAGGACTAAACTAGTATTCGGTAGTAGAGTGATGATCTAAGCACTTCCTCTTTCCAGCATATGCACATTGATGTGGAGAAACCCATCCACATACTTAAGAAGCATGTAGAGATGTATGACAGATGCATCCAAAGGAAGAATAACCCCATGCGAAATGGGCACTGCAATTGTCATCATCATATTTGACGGAAACAAGTCTGGAACGAGTTGCTGAAGCATTTTCCCGAGTGTCAGCTTGCTTGAAACACCATTTAAAGAAGGTCTTACCACTTTGTTGGCGAGCGGTAAGTGTATTTTAATAGGAATATTGTGTATCTGGCTGATTGTAGTTGGTAGAAGCTTCCGAAAGCAGGATTCGAACACTCGTGAGTCATTGTTGACAACTGAGCGGTAGAAGAAATCAGATCGCTCTTTGGACATCGACATCATGATTTTGCTTGAGTTATTGAGAATGTAGCATGCCTCTTTCATTTGATTCATCCAATGGCTTTTCAAAAATGGAAAATCGCACGATTCAAGCCAATCAGTCGGTCTATCCGCGTCGATGTGCTCAATTGGGATCACGTAAGCAGATGGATAGTCCCCGTATTTCATTCTTATCGTCCACACATTACTAATTGTGTCCTCGTCCTCTTTTCTGGTGTACGGATGTGATGAGTCGTAGAGAACGCCCGCAGGCAGATTCCACTTTAAAGGTACACCATCGTACTCGAACCACCAGTTTTCAATAGGAAAATCGTCCATTGAAATGTTAAAGAAAGCAAGAATGTCGGGCATCAGAAGGTGAAGATAAGAATTTCTGTTTAGAACAGTAAAGAAAGAATTGTTTGTTGAAGGAATCTGTGTGGAATCAATCTGGAACTCCACCTTCAGAATTCCAGTCCATACGCGTGAAATGATATCTGAACTGCTCATTTTTTGTAATTGCCACGTCGAATGGCTAAATGAATGATGGAGAGAGAAGAAGATGTCTATAAGATGTGATGTCTATAAGATGTAGATGAATTATGAAAAGTGCTTTTGATCGCGATAAGATAAGGAGAATTTACTCAAATTTATAGAGCTCGCAAATTATTTTTTACGAGCCACTAAAAAATCTCCAGTTCTTGTCTTGTATTATCCAGAATTTCAGACTTCAAATATCAAAAACATTTGTCTAGTAATCTACCAAGGCCATTTATAAATACACTGGTTTGCAATTATAGATAAAATATCGTTAGTTTGTATACCTGTAAACAGGGTGCTTCTTCTTTGGACGAAAGAAATTTCTTTGCTTGTTCTTGAAACAGGATTTCCTATAAGAATACGCCTTGTAGATACAGTTATAAGTATTTGAAAGCATTTTTAGTGTGTCCAAAAACAAAGATGGCTCATTTCTATACATACCATAGGTTACTTCGAGATATAACTTTCCAACCATCAGAATCTTGAATAATTGTATTAAAGGCATAACCACAATCCTTAATTACATTACATTACAGAATAGCAAAATAAGCATTGTTCTGTTATTCAAGTAAAAGCGCCTCTGCTCCCTTTGTTTCCATCCTTTGAGAGTACAAGATACTCAAGTTGTGTGAAAATATCTTAATATATAAACACTGGCAAACTTGTTCAATGAAAAGAGTTCACTGATCATGTTACTTTTATTGAAATAAATTAAACATGTGACGATACTATGTACCAGATAGTAATAGGTGTAATTAATTTAGTATTTGATGTTTATCCAATGTTACTTATTCGAAGATTATCTCACAATCTGAATCCTTTCGAAATATAATTTTTAAGAAATAAGAACAGGAGAGTCAATTTCTTGGTGAGAAATCAAGAAAACACATCAAAAAGGCTTTCAAATTATGTTCAGACGACCCATTTAATGCTGGTGTAATCATTCTACAGATTACGAGCTTCAAATGTCCATAAATAACAGTTTTGTCAAAGAGAACGCAACATATAATGCTGCTGTATCACGACACAATTCTATTTCGCGGGTATATATTTTTTTTGGCTGCTCCTCTGAAAGGCATTAATCGGCAAGGCTAGAATTAACCAGCTAAGCTGAGCCGAAATACGGATAATGGACCTAAGCAATTCACACAGAATGAACTAGCAGAACTCGGGTAATCTACAATAAGCCAGACATCGCATCTACTACAACTGTTCCTACATCTTTCGTTTTGAAAATATTCATTGACACTAAGTAAGCAAAAGCCGCTTACAATCTGAAACCACAAGCGCAAATCACAAGTTGGAGATCACAGCCTGCGTGAAATGTTCAGTTGATGCAGTTCCCTTCAAATCTCTGGTTCTGTTAGCAGGCGAGGAAGCAATGGTCTTAAGAACAGCACTTTCAATCTTGTCTCCATAAGGATTCAAGCCCATGTGTCTGAGCATCATACATGAGGAAAGAAGAAGTGCAGTTGGGTTGGCCAAGCCCTTTCCAGCAATATCAGGAGCGGAACCATGGACAGCTTCGAAGATTGCAACTTTCTCACCCATATTTCCGGAAGGAGTAAGTCCCAAACCACCAATTAAGCCGGAGGAAAGATCGGAAAGAATATCACCGTACAAGTTAGGCATCACCATAACGAGACTCTTGAAGTGTGAAGGGTCTGAGGCCAAGCGGAGGGCGGTATTATCCAAAATCTCGAAGCCCAACTCGATGTCTGGGTACTCTTTAGCAACTTCTCTTGCTGTTTTCACAAAGAGACCGTCGGACATCTTCATGATTGAGCATTTGTGCACCACCAGCACCTTTGGACGGTTGTTGGCCCGTGCATACTCAAAAGCGTACTTGATGACACGTGTAGAAGCCTTTTTGGTGATCAACTTGATCGATTGCACGACTCCTGGGACAATCACGTGCTCAATACCGGAATACTCTCCCTCTGTGTTCTCTCTGATGAGAACAGTATCCACATTCTTGTAAGGAGTCTCGTATCCCTCAACAGACTTGCAAGGTCGAACATTGGCAAATAAACCAAACGTTCTTCTCAAGGTGAGATTTAACGACTGGTGGCCCTTTCCCACAGGTGTGGCAAGCGGTCCCTTTAAGGCAACTGTATTCTTGTAGATGGAGTCGACTGCCGGTTTTGGAATTGTCGTAATTCCATTTATCAACGATGGAGTCACATCAACTGGCTCCCAGTCAATAGGAACTTTAGCTGCATCATATATTTCCTCCACAGCCTTGGAGATCTCCGGGCCAATACCATCTCCTGGAATTAGCGTCACTGTATATTTTCCGTTTGCTTTTGGCCTTCCAAGATACTGGCCAACTGTTTTTGAGACACTCGCATAATTTCTCGAGGCCATTGCGATTGTACTTCTTGTAGGATTAGCCAAACGGGTTGCTAAATGGAACATTCTGGATATATGATGGGGAAAAAGAGAGGGGGCAAAGGCTGTTGGTTATATATAATGGTATTTGCCTGTCTAATTAAATTTACAGATGCCTTCGTATCAATATTCGCCTGCTGGTGTCTTGATGATCTTCCCCGGGGTGAAGGAAGAAATTACCGCTATATAAGCAAAAATTTCGAATCGCTATTTTTTTTTTGTTCTTTTTCAAATGTCCGAAATCTAATCTGACAGATGATTCGATTATTTTCATTTTATTTCATTAATTTTTATTTCACCCTTTATTTCTCTTTCCTCCCACTATGCGGGATCAAACGTGTTCTCCTCTACGATACCAGTCATACAAAAAATTTGATCACTGGTTTTTTCAGTGCCGAGACGGACATAGCGAGAGTGGTGGATTTAATTATAAAATATTTCCATGCTGATGGTGTATATAATAAAGAATTCCATAAAGAGTTCCTTAAATTCCTATATATGCAGTCTATATAGTTTTGCCTTAACTACCAATCATAATGTGCTATTAACTTTTATAGACATGCTTATCTCTAGTTATGATGAAAACTCCGGGTTGGATGAATGCCTTTTTAATTTCTATTCAGCTTTTTTTTGCACATATAGCGCGCTGCATCTGGATAAACTGTAATGCGGACTCGAATCCGCTGTGATAACGGTTTTGATCCGAGATCGGATTAGCGAAATTTCGACATTTTTCTTGTGTTTTATTTTTTTTTTTTCAGGCCATTTTTAGCGCCCAGGGAATTCAGGGATTTGCATCAAGTCGAAATTAAAATTATATCAGACAACCGAGATGCATGGTCAAATTACAGCAGAATACAATTACAAAAGAACATTCATCGTGAAAATTATATCGCTATTAAGGACATGAAAAGAAAAAAGAAGGATATCAAGACTATCGTGGTAGTGAGAAGAGATAGGAAAGTATTGAAACAAAAAAAAAGACGATCGACCAAACAAAAATACTAGTGAAAATGAACGAATTAGTAGAAAGAGGTTGGAAAGTAAGGAAGAAAGAAAACGGACAGATCGAAAAAGGGAAACGAGTAGGGAGAAAGAACTGAACTAGCAAGTAGTTGGAAAAATCTCGTGGCATTCAAACAGACTCAGAAACAGTCTCACTAGTGACATCCTTCTTAGGCTTATGTCTACTGCGGAATAGAAGCATGCATTTGTATGCAGCGAGCATGAGAATGACATTACCAACGACAAAGGCCCACATGATACCGAAGTTCCTCCAGTGGTTCTTGAAGTACATGTGGAGGTTGTTTGTGAACTCCTGTCCGGAAGCATACGTGCAATAAGTGCAGTAAATGGTAGTGGCAGAAGATTTGAGGTATCCTCCCTTCATCTTGATGTAGTCCTTCATGTAGGCACCGCAAGTCATTCCATCCTGAGGCATCAAGAGTGCAAACTCGTCGGAATCGCAGATAACAGGCCTGTCGTCGAAAAGTTCGGTCATCATGTTCTCCAAGAAATATGTGAATGGAGATTCATAGTAGACGGTGTATTTCCAGAATGCAGGAATCATAGAGAAAGGCTGCATGGCACCACAGAAGACCACCATCAAAGCGAAGAAAAGCGAGGCGTAGACATCTGCAATCAACTCGTTTGGCGAGAAATAAAGCACACCGATGGCATATGTGACATAATAAAGTTGGAACATGATGGCATAGTCCAAGTAGAAGTATCCGGCCCTGGTTGAGTTATTGTTGACGGACCAGGTGAAGAAGAAGCAAAGATAGGAGAGCGTGGCACCAATAATGGCTATTGCGACTTCTAAAACAACCTGGCAGAGTGGGAGAACAGACCAATGATAGAGTCTGAACTCACGCATCTCGTAGAGAAGCTTGGAGGAGTTGCAACGGTTCTGAACCTGGTGGATCAAAGGTGAGCAAACACAAAGAACCAAGAAGATGGCGAACATGGAGGATTGAAGCGATTTGATACTGTGGTCGATCTGGAAAAACGAGAATCCGATGAAGAGACCAGAGAACACGTAAAGTCCGAGCTTTGCACATATGTAGTTTTCGTTTCTGCGCATTTCAATGTAACTTCTTCTGAAGATCACATTGAACTGCTGCCTGTACGACAATTTAGGAGATTCTGAATCCTGGGAGCGAGGAGACTGCAAGCTTTGCATTTTTTCCTGCTTGAAGTTCTGGAAAACGTCACCCAAGTGATTCTGCAAAGTCTGTGACTCCTGCGAGGTCTTCCAGTAGTCGGACCAGTCGACCGACTCGTCGGCGGTGATCTGAATCATGTAATCGACGACGTTTTCGGTCTTTCTGCAAGGACGAAGGTTGTGGTGGCTGAAGAAATTCAAGGTGCTGGAAATTGGACCGTAGTAGGCTTGGTAACCGCCGCTTTTCAGAAGCAACAAGTTGTCAAACAAGGTGATCAAGGAAGGCGAAGGCTGGTGCACAGTACAGAGAATGGCAATGTTGACATTGCGGGCCAAGTCGCGAAGGCAGCAAATAATGTTGTAGGCAGACAAATCGTCCAAACCAGAGGTGATCTCATCGACAAAAAGAAGAGAGGGTCTGTTGACAAGTTCGATTCCCAAACTGACCTTTTTACGCTGCTCTAAAGGAAGCGACTTGAGCTGGAAGTTGCGGTACTTGGTCAAGCTGAGAAGCAAGATCAAGCTGTTTATCTCTTCGACAGTTTGCGAAGGTGCCTTACTAGTCTTTCCATGCAAGTCTGCATACACTTTCAAGGCCTCGAACACGGTCAATTCCTCAACAAACATCTCCTGCTGCTCGACATAACCAATTCGGGCTGGCAAAGGTGAAATACTCGTTGAAGTGGTCGAACCCTGGGCATATCTTCCAGACAAAGCATTCAAAAGTGTCGTCTTACCGGCACCAGATGATCCCATAAGTGCAACTAGCTGACCACGCTTGACAGAACCGTTGATTTCGTGAAGAAGACACTTTCCACTTGGCAAAGTGTACGTGAGGTCTTTCCACGCGAAGTACTCGTTTCCATCGGCTGAGTTTTCGGACCGCATCTCCTTGATTGCGTCGGGCAAGGCGCGGTTGGCTGGGCCGTCGGCACGGCCGGCAGCTGGGTCGTTTTCCGCCGGAACAACACCCTCTGTCTTCTTTCCCTCTGGGAACTTGACCAACTTCATGGCCTTGGATTTCTTGGTGCCGATGGTCATCTGGATTCCCACCAACTCGATCAGCGAAAAGCCGACCAGGAAGCCGAAAAGAATGCCGAGATTTCTCCAAACATGGCTGTACTTGTAACCAAAAGCCTCACTGACATATTCGTCACCACGAACAAAATCGTTACCCAAAGAAGCACCCTGCCAGGCACAGATACGCTTCATGAATGGGAAGGAGTCGTAGAACTTGTTTCCGGAGGGAATGACGTTGTTGCAGTGCATGATCTTTCCGTGAAGCTGAGTTGTAATGAGTGACTCAAAGGCATACATGAGAGGATCCGTGTACATGAGCCAGTACTTGAACCAGACCTTGATCTGCTGCTGCTGGACCACATACGTGGCATACATGGCCAACCAGAGAAGTGCCAAACCAGAGAGAGAGGTGGCAACTGCGATAGTTGACGAAAGACGGGCGATCATGTGGTAAAACTCGTCGACGACAAGCACAGTGATGGATAAAAAGAGGTAGAAGGAGAAGAAGCCGGATGCATCGCCGTTGAGGCCGACCAAGAAGTAGAAGACAATCAAAAAGATCAACTCCTCCAACAACTTGAAGGGGATTTCGGCCAAGATATCCGAGAAGGAGTCAATCCAAGGCTGGTAAAAGCGATAGTTACATGCCTGGCGGCTGATGACCAAGGAGTTTCCAAAGTTGATCTGGACCTCGGACACAGCGATAAACGTGAAAAGAAGAAGTGCGAAAAAGATAACAGAGCCTCTTGAGAAAGAGCCCATGGTATCCATATCGAGCCTGAAGAACAACGTACCGATACAGATGGCCAAAAAGATCATCGTGATCATCTGGGCCGTGTAGAACAACCAGTTCCGGACGTTGTTGGTGAAATTCCGGCGGAAACACGTGCAGAAGTTGCTGTAAACGCGCAAAGGCCCCTTTGCAGGCGAGAGATCCAACCCAGCCAATCCAACAGACTCCTCTGAAGATGCTCTCGGCTCAAGTTGCGACTTGTAACTGTCGAAAGTTGTACTTCCCGAGGCATTGCCGTCCGGCGAGCTGATCGCAGTCATAAGATTCTGATATTCAGTGCTGGACTCCCAGGCCGATGCAAATTCGGCCGGAGTACGGGGAACACGGTTCAAATCGAAGTTCTTGTCGATGACAGTCTGCTGTTTTTGCTCAAGAGAGAGCTCAGTGTCCAAAATAAGGTCCACCATCTCCATCGTGGTCTGCCTCGATGTTGTTTTGTGGTATCCCAACTTGTTGAAGTAGCTTTCCACACCGTCCGCAGGTCCAAAGTAGACCTGTTTGCCCTGGAACAACACCAAAACGTCATCAAACCGCTCGTACACCTCCTCGGAACCTTGGTAAAGCGTCATGACAAACGAGATGTCGTACTTGTGCGAAAGAGAACGCATCACGTCCAAAACTCGGCCTGCAGTGGCAGAATCTAGACCTCTGGTAGCATTATCAAGACACGTGATCGCTCCTCCGGCAACAAGTGCCTCCAATAGCGAGAGACGACGCCTCTCACCTCCGGAGATACCCGAGTAGAAGTCATCTCCAACACGAGTGTTGAGAGTGTGCTGCATTCCAAACGACTCAAGAAGCTTCATGATGATTTCGAGTCTTTGCGAGGCCTTAAGCCTTGGAAATCTCCACCTGAGCGAGAAGTCGAGCGTCTGCTTAACGGTCAAACATGGGAAGTGGAGGTCCTCGTACCCACAGTACACCAACTGCGACTTTTTCACGTAGTTTGTGTACCGGATGCAGTTTTTGCCGGTCTTTTTGTGCAAATTCTTCTCACCAACACCGGCAATTCCTTTCAAAAAGCCGGAGTTTATGTGGCTGGGGTTTCCCAAAATAAGGCATAACCTGCCCGGGTTGATCTTGAAGCTGATTTTATCAGCAAGTTTCAGTTGCTGCTTGGATCCGCAAATGCCCAAGTCGGCGGCTGCCTGCTTTAAAATTCCTGGTGATGCAACTTGTGCACCATAGATAGGCGATTCATCACACTGATTGGCCAATTTTGTCTCAATACTGAGCTCCTCGGCCAGCGCAGCCGTTGGAACAGTCTGAGAAAAGAGGCAGTCCATAATGTTGTGTACTGCTTTAGTTTACCGCACACTTGGCTTTTCACTGCTTTCTAAACGTAGAATATCGCAAAGAAAAACAAACAAGTATAGTTCTGACTTTCAAGGAACGATGAAAGAGACGGCTACCGGCAGATCAACTATGTCTAAGCATAAGTTCTGGGAATTTTGTATATCCTTATAGAATCAAACGAAACTCGTAGAATTATTACGTATATCTCGTTGACGGTGTTTATTCCGAACGAGCAGCTCTCGGCTTTATTCAGCAACGGGGCTCAACCCAAGACTTGGCAAACACCAATTGGGGGGGGGGGAAAAATACAGAAATGCTACTGTGATCATTTACCGAACTTCGTTCATTCGTTTGCCACCTAACGGCTGAGCCGGATTAAACGAGCAAATCATCCAATAATAGGAATTCGCGTTTTCCCAGTCTCAATCTCTATTCACTTTTTTTTTTTATACAATTTACAATTTTTTTTTTCACTTTCTGTTTTTCTTCTTAGTCCAGCTGCTGGATCTCATCGTTTGACTGTTTGGGTAAAGCCGCTCATATAACACTACACCTCGAATGTCAAAATGCTCATTTTGTTCCTTCGTATCTCCATGTTTACATCCTCCGCTCTTATATTCGTGCCATATTACCGCGTCTTATTGTTACAGCCAAGCTCAGCCACGTTCTTCGACACGGTGCCATGCAATTCCGTTCTTAATTTGTATCATGTGAAAAAACATTAAGGAAATTTTAAGTCTTTATTGCTAGAGCCGTTCAGTATCAGGAGGACCAAAAGAAAAAAAAACTTCCCTCACTTAATATTCATGGTACGGATGTGCTTACGTACTACTTTCTGCACCTGCTTCTCATTCAATTTAATTGCTGTTCAGGGAAGGACCCTTGCCGCTTAGTGCATCTAATTTATACACATCATCTCTTTAGTTTGACCCTACGCATACCCACAATAAGTTAATACTTTTTTTTATTATTAGCGTATTTGTCAGCCCGAACTAAATTCAAATACGTTCTTCCTTTTTTTTTCATCTCTCGCTTTGCACAAATTTCACCAAGACTTTTATGAGATGATCCGGCAACTCAATTATTACCTTAAGCTATTTGTAAACATGAAAAACAGTCTTTGCATTGCAGTATTTACCTTTTTTTGCTTTGTGGGCGAAGAAACTGCACCACAATGGTGGCATCGTACCCAAATTTGGCCACTGGTCAAACAATGCAAGGTTGGCTAATTTAATGTCTGGACGGAAATTGTACTTCGGAGCATTGTTGCCGCACCTTCGTATTTATCGTTTATTGTTTGGGGGTGCACGGATGCCATGTAGAGGAAGTGGGTAAGCACAAATTTTTTATTTTTCATATTATTTATTTTTTCTTGGTATTCCGGCAAAACGAGGATAAAGGAGAGTGAGAGCAAGAGTTTACCAGGAGGAACATCTTGGAGTAATAGTTAAACAACAAAGAACCAGAGAGAAGTTCCCATTTCGAATAGAGTGGTATCCGAATTAGGGAAAGTTCGGGACAAATAACCGGGAAAGCACACCGAAAAGAGGTCGAGGCCCCTGAAATGAATGGTGCTATGTTCAAACACCGATGATATCTCGTACGTTTACGATTTAATTATAGAAGACAAGACATTCAACACAAGACTTACAGAATAAAAAAAAAATAACATGGGAGCACTTCCCATTGTGGGTGGAGTCTGGGATTGTTGCAACTTTGTGGTTGTTTCAGAAATTAGCGCCATTCAATGCCACCTCTAGGTGGGTGGGAAGTCAAAGCCAGAAACAAAAAAATCTTCGCAGGGTCGTACCGGCTTTATTTTTTTGCAGTATACGACTATGGCTCTCCGTCGACTTTTCTGAAACTACAATTAAGCCCGAAGCCGATGACCCATGTTTGCGGATATATAACGGGGCCATTCTGCCTTCATTAGTCACCATCTGAGAACTAGGTTACTCTGCATTTGTTTTTATAATTCCTCTTCTTTCACCAGTAACACACAGATTCAATTCTTTTACTAGTTATTCAATACCCACCAAACTCACACATCCAAAAATGAAGGCCAGCATTCTAAGTATCGCAGCTCTTGCTTCTGTCGCTATGGCAGAACTTGATGCCGAGCAAGTCGAGTCTTTGACTGTTCTTTTCTCTGATATCGAAAACAACATCAACCAGTATCTTTCATACTTGTCTTCGAACTCTGACGTTACTTTCCCAACCAACTTGATCGGAATCTTCAAGTCCATCGCTACCTACACTGATGACTCTTACACTACCATTTTGGCCGCTCTTCCAGACTCTGAGTACGAACAGATTCAGTCTTTGGAGACTGCTCTTCCATGGTACACTTCCCGTATCGAGCCAAAGATCACTGTTGCTGCTTCTTCTTCAGCCGCTGCTTCATCTTCTGAGGCTGCCACTAGTGCTGCTGAGACCACTGCTGCTACTACTGCTGCTGCTTCATCATCTGAGGCTGCTTCAAGCACTTTGGCTGTTTCTGAGGCTTCTAGTTCCGCTGCCTCAATCGCTTTGTCTACCTTCTCTGCAGGTGCTGCTGCTAACGCTCCATACGCCGGCTTGGGTCTAGGTGCTATGCTCGGTTACATGCTTTTGTAAGTAAGTTGACCGTTAATCTAGCTTTTTCAGGAATGCAGTAATCGAATTATTGTTTTCCTGCAGGTTATTTTTTTGGGGTTTTCGTTTTCGTTCAACTCTTCTAATATTTTGTCTGAATTACGAATGGTATAATTATCGTGTAACGTTAATGAATGCATTTAATGTTTGAACAATAAGTTTTGTAGTGCGAGGAATTGTAGTTTCAATGGGTTTGAAAATTTATGGCGAATTAAAATATGCGAATTGTAGCTTCTTATCTTTGAAAAGGTAGCGAAACATTGGTTTTCAATTGTTTTATGTTTTAAATTTTTAAATTTTTCATATATGCTTTTGGGGAGTAATGTCTTTTGCAGGGCATGGCTGATTGTTATTGTTTAGCCTAATTAATTAATCTTAGTACCAATGGGGTCCAAAAAACCCAAAGGATGCCATTATTTGATTATTAATTAACCTCAGGTTTAAAGTTGCTATGAACTGACAAACAAAGAATAAAAAAGGTACTATTCACTAACAGGAGTAGAAATGCAATATGAAACACACGAAGGAAATCGATTGTAGCAGAGAAAGAAGTATTACTGAGTAAATCAAAATGTTTGAAGGGGTATTACCATTTCAAAAACGGATCGGATTAAGAGAATAGATAAGTGAAATAAATACGAGTGGATAAGATGGAGCGGAGGTAAATTCAAATTCTGAATGCCAAGACAAAGCTTAATCAATCTTAATTAACGGATCTTGACTAAAAGCTTATTCTGGCCCGTTCTATTTTCAGATACACAACAGTCAACAGTGCCTAATCTCATTAAGCTTTTGCGTCAAATACAAGATAAGGGATATCGGCCACAGGCCACTTTGTGAAAATGAAACGTGCTAACTTGCACGAAGAAATGTTAAGAATAGAAATGGAAAATGCTGGAAGTACAGAAGCATTGCTGGAACAATAGGACACGGCTGATAATCAAGGAACAACAGAAGAAAGAAACAAGCAAAATCCCTAGTATGGTTCACAGCGTTGTCTCCGCAGTAGTATGGCTGCTTACAAAAATTGTAAGTGCCGATTAGGTGCCGATGATAGAAGAAAGAAAGAAAATACTATGTCACAAGAAAATACAAGGCTGCACAGATGATTCAGTCAATATGCTTTGACAAAGAAGAGTTAGTGGGCGACATTACGAAATGAGAAGAAGGGCAAATGGATGATAAGTGGGTTCACGAATGAGTGTGGAGCTATGAAGGAGTGTGGAGTTTAACTGTAAGGGTCGAGGTAAAAAGCGAAAGTGGAAACTGTGGAACGGGGAAAATAAACTGAACTAGTACAAAAAAAAATTAAAAATAAAAAAAACAGGAAACGATCAACATGAAATACCAGAATACCAAGAAAGTGTCAAGGTGAAAGCAAAGCATAAAGTTTAATAGAAATCATTACAGCTTGCACCACAATGAAACGAGTGTGCATGTAGCCAAGCCAAACACATCCTTATTCTTGAATCGCCGATTTCCTCTAAGAATGTTTTCCGGGAGAAAATTCCAGTAGCTCGTACCACGAGACATAGTAAGCCGTACACAGTTTGTCCGTTTAACATAGGCCATCTTGGGAGTGTGAAGCGGCAAGTGTCCCAGCCTCGCTCGTATGGAGTGATTGTAAACACAAAATGAGTCTCCGCACTACGGAAATTGTTCCCGTGTGTATTGTAGCTAGGATAAACAGATGGTCATCCGGGCCATTGTGTTACGCTGTGACCTCGTTGCGCGAAAGATGAAAATTATTATTATTATTTTTTTTTCACTTACAATATTTGGAAATTCGGTCGGGCTAGTTTAGTAATTGGTGAGTACCCGATTAGGTACGAGATGGCACCAGTCAGACATCTGGGTTCGGTTACATTTATTCGGAGTCAATGGATAGTCAGAGTAGAGTGCTTCTGGGCCATCATGAGGTTTGTTTACGTGAAATTCACCGGTAACTTTGCCATTCGCACTCTAGTCCGCCCCGAGTAGTTGCAATTGTCCAATGCATTGTGTTTTATTATTTCTTTTAATTATTCATTCATGCATTCTTCCGTCTCCATTATCCGCCCGTCGTTGGCTTGATGATCGTAGCGCGTTCTCGGCTTATATAACTGAAGCAGTATCCACGGACGCCTGCACGTAATTTTCATCGCACTTTCCCCCTGAAAATTCGTCGAGTCTAAAGTTGAAAACTTCCACCGATCAAGTAACCCCAACCACAAAATAATCAAAATGAGAAGCTCTGTTCTTTCAATTGCCGCTCTTGCTGCCGTCGCTGCTGCTGCAGACGAACTTCCAAACGCCGATGTTGGTGCTTTGGAGGCTCTTTTCCAGGATATCAACAGTTACAGAGACCAGTACATTGACTATCTTGCCAGTGCAAGTGCTGTCAGTTTCCCAACCGGTCTCATCGACATTTACACCGCCATGACTACATACACGGATGATGGTTACACTTCTCTCTTCAAGACCATCCCATTGTCTGAGTTCTCCGAGATCCAGGCCCTTGCTACCGCTCTTCCATGGTATTCTACCCGTTTGCTTCCTGCCGCTGAAGCTGATGCTTCAAAGATTGGAGGTGACTCTTCTGCTGCAACCACTGCTGCTTCATCTAAGGCAACTTCGTCTGCTGCTGCTTCAAGTGCCGCCTCAAGTGTTGCCCACAACAGCACTGAGTCTTCTTTCAAGAACAGCACATCATCATCTTCCGCCTCTGGATCTTCATCCGTGAAACTCACATCTGTTTCGGAGTCTGCTTCTTCTGCATCCGAAACTGCTTCAGCTTCCGAGTCTGAGTCATCTGCTGCTTCAACTTCAGCTTCATCCTCGAGTTCTGCCGCCGCCGCCATCAACGCTGTTCCTTTCGCCGGCTTGTCGCTTGGCGCTGTTGCTTACATGCTTTTGTAAGTTCTTTCCTGATATATCTATCTAATTTTGTCTGCGTAACTTGTTTTCAAGTTCTATAACTTTAATGGTATGAGTTTTTTTTGACGAATAACATGTTCGTTTGTAGCGCTGTCTAACTTTATTCTTACATTGTTTCTTATTCTTATCTCGAGCTTTTCATGTTCTCTTGTCCCGTCCGATGCCGTTTCATGTATTTCATTGCGTTACCCAATCTGGGAAATTTGGGCCGTTCTTCAATCTCACAATTTTTTGGCTCGAAATTTTTTTTCCGTCTATCATCTCGACCCGGGTAATCCAACTTCTTCTCCAACTGTTTCATCATCACTAAAGTACACGCTTAGCTACTAACAACATACCAATGGTCGATCTGACATATAAACAACAGCAATTATTTAGCGTGTCAAGAAGCCCACAATAATCTCCAGTTCTACACCTTATCGCAGATGATGGCGTCTGTTGATATCGACTACAGGAAAAGATTCGATGATAATCCACTATCGGAGGTTTCGGCCACCTCATTTGTCCTTGGAGGCATTTTCGGGTTTTCGGCCGCAATCTCGCTTACACAGCAGTACAAACCAATATACTTATACGCGGCATCAGTCTCTCTTTTCCACTTTCTCGAGTACTTTATGACGTCCAAGTTTCAACCCACAAAAGTCACATCTGACTCTTTTCTACTCAATAACGGCTTAGAGTATCTTTTGGCACACACGTTAGCCCTTCTGGAAACGTTCATTGAGCTTTATTTCTTTCCAAACTTCAAGAGATCTGGACACTATGTCAAGATAATTGGGTTGTGCCTCGTGATCTTTGGTCAGATACTCAGAACTCTTGCCATGGCCACATCAGGTGAAAACTTCTCGCATATCATCGAGCACTCCAGGAAATCTTCACATGTACTCGTTACCTCTGGTATCTACGGCTACTTCCGGCATCCCTCATACGTCGGCTTCTTCTACTGGGCCGTCGGGACCCAGATGCTTCTTCTTAATCCAGTAATATCGATGCTCTTCATTGTTTTGCTCTACAAGTTTTTCTCAGGCCGCATTAGATACGAAGAATCCACACTAGTGACTTTCTTTGGTCCCAAGTACATCGCTTACAGGAAGAAAGTTCCTGTTGGCATACCATTTTTATGATCAGACAATTATTTCGGTTAATATATTATTAGCGCCCTATTCGTGGTGAACAATTGTTATCTGTTTCTCTCTTTAGTAAAGTAAAATCTCTCACATCTCCTTGAAGCAACAACTAATAAGCAATATGCAGCTTTCCTGCCTGGCTAGCTCACTGAACACCTTTTGCAGTCCGGTTAGGGGGAACTCCTGGAGGAGGAGGCAATGGTGGCCCATATTCATCATCAGTCTTACCCTTTTTAGATTCTTTCGAGCCATCTAAGTCAGATTTTCTCCTCTGCAGCAATTCCCTGAAACCAGTGAGTGATGCAGAAAATCCTAGTAGCCCACTTGCAGATGCCTTGACAGTTGGAAGTATCTCAGTCTTCTTTTTCTGCTCTCCCTGCACAATTTTCTGCCCGTCCACTGCACTTGAATCTGCAGTCTCATTTTTTTCTGAAGAATGTTTCTTCTTGACTTGTTTATCATCAGTTTTCACTGCCGGGCTCAAGCTTTTGGACACAAGACCTCTGAAATTCATCCGCTTCTGTAACAGTTGTTGTCTCTCTGCTAGAGACTTCTGAAGCTGCTGAAGCATTGCTAAATTACTATTTCCAACCGAAAAGTCCGTCGACGGCTTCTTCAAATCTTTTACGTGTGTCGTTTTATCATTGACCACAGTTGAAACCGTCTTCGAGTTAGATGCCACACCATTTCCACCGGTGGTACCTTTGAGCAACGGAGACTTATTTCGAACTTTTGACTGTTCCAACTGCTTGCTTTTCATGTCCAGAATGTCAAATCTCCACTTATTCAACATGTCTTGCTGGCTTTTGGTTTTCGCCAATATTTTTCTCTCCAACTCGGCTCTCTTAGCTCTTGATTTCTCTCTCACCTTTTTTTCTTCTGCAGCTCTCGAAGCCTCAAGTCTTGCTCTCTCTTCATTTTTCTTTCTAGCTTCTGCTTTCATACGTTCCTCCTCTTTTCTTTTAGCTTCTAGACGTTTCTTTTCTTTTTGTTCAGCTTTCAAACGCTCTTTTTCTTTCCTTTCAGCTTCTAGACGTTTCTTTTCTTTTTGTTCAGCTTTCAAACGCTCTTTTTCTTTCCTTTCAGCTTCTAGACGTTCTTTTTCTTTTCTTTCAGCCTCAAGTCGTTCTTTTTTCTTTCTTTCAGCTTTCAAACGCTCTTTTTCTTTTCTTTCAGCTTCTAGACGTTCTTTTTCTTTTCTTTCAGCTTCTAGACGTTCTTTTTCTTTTCTTTCAGCCTCAAGTCGTTCTTTTTTCTTTCTTTCAGCCTTTATTCGTTCTTTCTCCTTTCTTTCAGCTTCTAGACGTTCTTTCTCCTTTCTTTCAGCTTCTAAACGTTCTTTCTCCTTTCTTTCAGCCTCCAATCTTTCTTTCTCTTTTCTTTGAGACTCAAGTCGTTCTCTTTCCTTTCTCTCATATTCAAATCTTTCGTTCTCCTTTTTTTCAGCCTCACGACGCTCCTTCTCCTTTAACTCAGCTTCTAGTTTCGCACGAGATTCCTCTCTTATTTTTGCATCCAGATAATTTCTTTCCTCTTCACTTTTCCTTGATCCATCAACCGGTTTGGCATAAGCAGCCATATCGCGCCCTTTCTCATTGTTCAGCGTCATCGTCTTCAAATAATCCACATAATCAGTAGAACGCCAGTTGGTGTCACGGGATATCGGCACACCATGTGCTGAAACTGCGTTAAAGAATACTGTAGGAAGAGCACCTATGGGAATTTTATTGAAAGTTTCCACCTGCGCATCAATTTTAGCAAATGAAACCCTATCTTTTCCAGTCACCGTACATGGTAACTCGAAGAAAAGGCCAGATCTCTTCAAGAACATTGCTAGTTGAAAGGCCACATATTTATCATAAGCACTAGGAACAGAGCCTTCACGGGTATTCTTCAAATCATCAAAGGATTTCTTCAACAAGCGTGAAAACAGCCATTTTGAATTGGTATACCGACTTCCTTTCCGAAGTTGGACCGTTAAAGCATCCACCCTTGCATTAAAAAGCACTTCAAGCTCATAGGATGAGCGAAATATACAACGCTGCACCTCTAGCCACATCAATATGTCCATGCACCGTTTAGGTAAGTTGTATTTTTTCTTGTAGGAATCAAAGACCTTGTAGTACTTCGTAAGCATCCATGACATAACCACACAGTTACGCTTTTCCCGTTGAATTATGTACGAAAGTGCATCGCATGCAATCGCTAGCATGCTTCCCAAGTAGTTGATGATGGAAATACTTGTCTCTCGCAATAATTCCGATTTACACGATTCCATTAATAAATTATTGGTGCTGTTATGCACCAAACTATTTCTCAGGTCCGCATCTCTGCATGAAAACTTTGTACCGACACTCAAAAGCCGTTCAACCAATCTATCAAGATCAAAAATTTCGGCTTTTAAAGGCACCTGGCTGAACTTGTCATCTTTCCGATTTGAGTTGGCTGTTTCATCCGTAAGTTTCGGATTGGCATTCTTTCCATCACTCTTTTCATTCGTTCCGGTCACGATTGATTGCAAAAACCCTAAATTCCCAACAAAACTTTGATCCATGTTCTTCATTCTTTCACTGGGTGGAATATTATCTACATCACCTTCACTGATATCAATAGCTTCCACGTGCCTCATTTTGGCCACTGGTTGCGTCACAATAGGCTCACTTGCTCTTTTTTGTGGAATTGTAGATGCAGGAACTTGATGTGATGTATATTGAGGCAATGAGACACTAGATGAATTGCTTGCAGACATCGGAAAACTATTGGCTATAGGTGCAGATGACACACGGTTGGATCCACCAAACCCATTCTGTTGGAAGTTCTGAACATTAGGATTGTCGGATATTAGTTTTTGCCGTTGTGATTGAAGATGTAAAGCTTGATATTGACGCTGCTTCTGCAAATTGTTTGCTGTCAGCTGCTGCTGCTGCTGCTGAGTTGTTAATGAATTCGTGTATCTTGGCTCAAACACGTCAAGAGAGCGAGGAAGTATTCTTTGCTGCTGCTGCCCACTTCCAGTAGATCTCATATCAGCAGGAGATGGCATTGGCCGTATGCTTTGATGGTGTTGTTGAAGTTTACCTTGCATTTGAAAAGCCCCATTTCTGGAAGGTTGGGATCCGATAGGTGCAGACGATGGATGAATGCCAAATCTAGAGGATCCAAAGTTCGAACCCCCATCTGGAAATGTCGCTAGCGAATGAACATGAGAAGCATAAGGCGAACCATTTGTTGGATTAGCCGTGTCTGGAAGAATAGGAACGTAATTCGCATTATTAGAAGCAACACGTGTGCCAGTAGCGTTTGTATTAATGTTAGAAGCCATATTAGGGATGTGGGAAACAGAACCAGTAGCATTGGTAGCATTTGCGGTAGTTGCAAAGGCATTTGTAACATTTACAGTGGAATTTGTGATTGTTGCAGCATTCGCATTGGCACTATTAGCAGAATTTCCATGGGTGGAAGCTGCATCTACAATAGCAGTACCTGTACTGGCGTTAGAAGCAGCACCAGTAATACCGGTAACTGTATTTGTAGTCATAGCATTGGAAGTATAATTATTGTTGATAACATTGGCATTTGTGTTGGTCACGGCATCAACAGAATCTATATTAGAAGCATTGGCCACAACACTTCCAGCCCCATTATTCGCAGTGGTAACATTAGTAGCAATATCAGCACCAGTAACATTCACAGTCTTGTTGCCTTTGGCAGTATTATAATTAGCATTAGTGGACGCACCCGAAACTGCTTTTACAATTGTATTACGTGCATCCACGCTTATACTCCCAGACCCTGCCATATTTGAAGGTTCCTGCCCCAAATTAGTAACCCTAACACCAGATTCCAGCTGGGTGGGAACTTGACTCACACTATTGATGTTTCCGTTATGATCCTCAGACGGCTTCGAAACTACAGCATTGCTTTCCCTTTCAAATGGCTGAGTGACAAGCGCATCTTCAAAAACATCAGATGATTTGTCGTGTTGCGCAGAGTCACTTGTGTGTGGAAGTTGATGTGCTTGAGGCAGAACTTGAGCTTCACTCATTGGCTCATCTTCATTATCACTGTCGCTCAAAATCTCGATCGGCTGGTTCTCTGTACCAAATTCTTCGTTACGGTGTTCAATCCTCTGATTTACAATTGGTACAGATGTATTCAGAAGCTGGGAAGCATCCGGTTGCCCTTTGCTTTGATCTCGTGCATCATGACCTGATTTTATCGCATTTCCGTTCGGCAAATTATTCTGTTGATTTATATTTTGTGTATCCTCTTTCGCAGACGCCTCTTTAGTTGCTTTAGAAGGTACATCACTGCCTGCTTTAGGTGCATCACTGCCTGCTTTAGGTGTAATCTCGCCTACTTTAGCAAGCTCCCCTGCTTTAGGTGCACTATCCTTTCTTATTCCGGGAGTCACTTGCCCGTCAGCCGAATGTTCTTCATCCAATTGTTGCAAATCACCGGCATGATTAACACCATTAGAATTTGCAGGCGGCTCTTCCTCCTCCGTATCGGAATTCAAGTCGATAACTTCAATCTCGTCACCAGAATGATCAGCAGGAATTGTTTTTTCCTCTTCCTTGACGGAAACTTGAGGTGAATGATGATGCCGTATCTTCTGTAGATTCGATTGCAGGTCGTTCGGAAGCCAGGAGCCGTCTCTATACAGTTCGACAGACTCGACATCCGCACCCGAGTTTTGGATGATGTTGAGGAAGTAATCATCAATTGCCAATGACGAAAGTTTGATTTTTTTCGAGCAAATTGGACAAAGCCACGTCGGTGCCTGCTCCTGAAGGGTTAAGAAAGAATAACAGTCAAAGCATTGAATGTGTTCGCACTTTTGCGATCGGCATGGATACTCCATACGCATAAAACTACATGGACACTTCAAACTGACGATTTCCTTTGATGCCACCATGTCCTCACCCTCGGCATCTTCTTTGATCATTGCAATTGTACTTTGCGGAGGAATGTGGGGCCGTTTTAATATATTATCCATTAGATCTTCCACTGGAGTCACCTCCACTATGTATAAATGCATCAAGTAATTCCTCGTTGTGTATGCGAAAACTAGGTCGACCGCATTCCGGCGGTGTTTCTGAAGATATGGTGTTAAATCTGCCGGTTTGGCCGAGCCCAACTGGCCTCTAATTCCCCTCACATTGTCCGAAAGAACCTTATTGTTGTAGATGATCTTGATTGGCTGTGGGAATTCCACATACCGGTCTTCGGACTGCGTTCTGGTGTAGTTTAGGTCATTTATAGCGCCCGAAACTAGATATAAACGCATGTTTGGAGACGATTCAAGCATCTTAAGTTCACTCTGCCGAAGCTTAAATGTAAATCTGACCGTCCCACGACCCTTTGGATGCTTTCTTGCCAATATCTGTGCATTTCCATCGGCACTCACCATTCTTTTAAGCGTGTAGAACGGGCTCTTTTTGAAATAAATGTGTATCTGTCGCGCCAGAATCGATTTATGTGCATCATCATCGCTTTTCTGCGTCGATTCCTGGTAATTATGTAGCAAAGTTTCATAGTCTGGAAGATCCTCCTTGTGGTAAGAACATAAAATAAGGTCTCGCACCGCCAGACAACTTGAATTGTCTCCTGATACGCGACAGTTGACCAGAAAGTCTGAAATTCTATTCTGAAGCTCTGCTTTTCTTCCCCCTACTGTCAACCCTAAACTTCGACATATTTCCTTGAGATCTGCACTTCGAAGATCCCCCATGAGGGACAATGTCCTATTCAGCTGCATATCTGACAGTGGTGCCACGGACCGATTCATGATGCTTTGTGGCAATATTGATAATAAAACTTAATGTTAATGCTAATATACAAAAGGTATCCTACCTGTGATTATGAAATAGACGTGGTAGGAATGAAAGAAAAAAAAAAATGCAGACACAGCCTGGTTCGTTATCTAATGATATTTGGTGATTGCTGAGTCTAAATGAAAAAAAGGTGCCGAAATGTGTTGATGATAAGGGTGGGATACTGGCGTTTATATACACCTTAGAGAAACAAGCGAGACAAAAAAAAAAAAAAAAAGCCTGAGAAAAAGGGAAGCGCTCCGGAGCAAGAGGATTTCCTACTTTCGTCTCTTGCCTTTCCTTAAAATCAGCTGATTTCTATGTAAATTTTCTATGAGGGAACGAATCGAAATTTTTTTTTGGTGCCCCTCTTCTTTACAAACGCGTCCTGTCCTTGTTACGTACAGCTCTGGAATTTGAGGACCATCGGACACTAAGAAAAGAAAAGTGATGATTCATTAATTTCGGAATTATGCTTAATTTGGAATTAGCAATATATATCGTCATTTCAATTATTTACAATGGACCTATGTGACCAAAAGCAAGCACTGTGGCACGTTGACCTTGTTCTAAGACCGATTTATGAAGTTCAGCTTCTGATGGCAACCTTAGTAAGGCATTGGCGTTTTTAAAAGAGCCGATTCTCGAACTTCTTTGCATTCCAGTAGATTTGGCAACTAAATCTCCATTTTCATCAACAAAAACCTGAACTCGAGGATATTCGACACGGGTTGCATCCAATTTCATTGGTTCAGCAAGTTTCACGCTGATATGCGTGAGCTGTAGTGATTTTTCAGACAAACCTTGGAATTTTCGAAGAGAAGGAATTACAAGAAGAAGCATTGCAACACATGCAGAAGCAGGATTTCCAGGAAGAGCGAAGAAGTTGAGGTGGCCATTTGCATTACTACCGTCTCCACGCTTAACTGTAGCAAATGTTGTTGGCTTTCCTGGCTTCATCCGAATTCTTCCAAAGTGAATCTTACCGTTAAGTTTCTGCTGGATGACTGGCTTGATGTAGTCCTTTTCTCCCATAGAAACACCCCCACTAGTTATCAAGTAGTCTAGGCCAAGCTTGCCGTTTATAGCTGCGTCTAGAGTCTCTTCTAATTGGCCCTCGTTGTCCCTTACTATGTCTAAATCAATAGGTTTGAATCCAAACTGTCTGAGAAGCGAAATCAGCGAGGGTCTGTTACTGTCAAAAACTTCACCATAACTTAAAGATGTGTCTAATACGGTATCAGAGTAATTTCTGAGCTCGTCACCTGTAGATAAAACACCAATGCGTGGCTTTTGATAAACACTCACCTCCCGAATTCCAACACTTGCAAGCAATCCGATTTCACCTCCGTTTGTAATCTGGTGGCCTGCAGCAAAGATTTCCGCTCCTTTAGAAAGATCTGAGCCGGGCTTCCTGATATTATCGCCAGGTTTAACATTCTGAGCCTTGATCAACACACGATCTTCTTCCTTACCACCTTCTTGGGTAGAAACAACTTCTGTTTCTTCAACCATGACAACTGCATCTGCTCCTGCTGGTACTGGGGCCCCAGTTGTGACTCTTGCAATTAGTCCTGACTCAACAGAGCGTTTTTCACTGTGAGCGGAGGCACATGATGCAAAATCAAGAGGATACACACCAGGTCCATCTGTGCTCACAACTGCATAACCGTCAACAATACTTGCTGGGAAGTTTGGAACATCCATCGGTGAAAAAATCGGCTTGGAAAGAATCGACCCAATAAGTTCCGGATCCTCAATAGAGATAGTGGTAACTTCTGGCTTTAGGGTGTTCTCAAGAACAATTTGCAATGCATCTTCTATTTCCAGCATAGGGTAGGGCGATTTTCTTGGTCTTTTGACCACTGATGGCACTCCAGATTCCGTCTGGTTGATGAGTGTGTGCTTTACCAAGCCATGATGATTGTGATTGTGACTATGACTATGATCGTGATTGTGCTCATTATCGTGATCGTGATTGTGCTCATGATTGTGCTCATGTTTATGATTGTGATTGTTGTTGTGATCCTGATCTTGATCAGATCCACACCTTTTGTCTGAATTACACTTTTCACCTAACTTACTTTCAGAAGAGCCTGGCTCTGTATCGTGTAACGTGCGATTCATCTTCATGTGGAGTTCCCTACCACCAGTATGCTCTAATTGGGCAAGTGCATGACATAAAGTTGAAGAAACGGCACCGAAATTCTCTTTTGCACCTCGTGGTGATCCAGGAAGCGTTATGACCAATGTCTTACCGATTACTCCCGCAACAGGTCTCGCCATAATCGCATAAGGGGTCTTTCTAAGAGATTCCGTGAGCATTGCATGAACTATACCAGGTGCAGGTCTGGTTATTAACTCACTAACAGCCTCAGGTGTAATATCATGCTTAGTGAAACCGGTTCCACCACATGTTAAGATAAGGCGGATGTCTTCGGAATCAGAAGACCAGTTTATGAGAACACGCTGGATTTCTGATGCCACATCTGCCACAATTGCAGTTTTTGATACTTCATAATTGTGATCTTGTCTTTTGGATTCTTTTGAAAGATTGTCGAAATATGAAATCAATGCTGGTCCTGTCTGATCCTGGGAGGGATCTTTCGAGCACGTATCAGAAACAACTAGAATTCCAACCTTGAATGCCATTTTGGTAACCTCGATATCAGTAGAGTTTTTTTGCACTTTTCTTTTCAGTTTGTTGACTTAACTGGAATGTTTGTACCTTGCTAAACATGTGTCAATATTGATAGGAAGGATTTTTTTTTTTTCTGCGCCTTTTCTTGCTCACTCGCTTAGCTACCGAATTGATTTGCTACTTGCTGCTTACTTCAATAATGTTATACTTAATCTTATTGAATCCGATAAATTTGTAACCAGAGACTTATTCAATATTCTTTTGCCTATTTACAAGATGATAACTAATGATAAAACGCCTTAGACCAGTGAAAAATGATTTTGAGATTCTCCAGCATTCTCTGTGGTGTACGAGGAGCTTTTTGTGAGTAAGAAAAAATATTCAATCAGATAAAACTAATCAGGTCGGCCTATTTGTTTCATCTATACACTGATTTTCTGTATTTTGAAGCTGTCTATAAATCTTGAAATTAAGTACTTTCAACTCAAATAATACTTACTTTCTTCATGCTTTTACTAGTTTCATGTTGAATCCACGCTTTGCTTTTCAATAACTGCCATATGTACACCCGTCACTTCTTTTTCACTACCAAGAATGATATCTGTTTTCGTTAAAGCGATTCCCGGAATAGATGATATCATTCTTAATATCGATAATCCTGAAATTTGCACACAAGAGCTTAGTACCTTGATAAAGCACCATCTTCCAGGTGTTGTTGCGGAAAAGTGTATACTTACTTTGAAGAATGGAAGTTCAATTAACCGTTACGATACGATTCAAGAGATACTGCATGCATACACGGATGCTTCTTCTAATGAAATAGGGTCACATTTCATTGATTTGGAGTTGCGAATTCCCATTTGCAGTTGCGATAAGTAGTTGATGGCTTGAATTTAGAGTTTGATACGTTACAATTGGTAAAAGAGGGATTTCAAGCTGATTCTAAAGTTTAAGCTTACTTGATGTCCTTCGGGTCTAATGTTTATGGCAAAATCCGATTATGTCTATATTTTCTTCTATGTTTAACGTAATCATCATTTAATAAATGATTTTTTTAAAGATTTTACAGTATGTACTTGATCCCACAAGCGATACCCCTGTCCGGTTTACTATTTGACAAACTGAAAATCTTAAAGTAAATCTTCGGTATTTTTTAGTATTTTTTTTTTTGTGAGTTGAGTCAGAAGAAGGGGTAAAAAAATTACACTTCAAGCTTCGAATCACCAGATTTCCTATCTAATGATATGATATCTTTACTTAAAGAAAAGAGCAAGACTCCTAAATTTAATATAAAATATATCCATAATGTCATCAAGCGAACATAAACTCGACATATTGGTTGACTCGTTTGTCAACAAACTTAAAAGAAGACAAATCACAGGTTCCTATCAAGTTGCACACGAAACATGTCAATTTCTTATGAGAGTCACTTCTTCTTCACGTTGGCAAAGTCCAGAGGAGTTTATTGCACTTATAAGAAGTATTGGGCAACGTATAGTCAAGGCACAGCCTCGTGAATTCGCAGCTGGTAATGTTTTGAGAAGAGTTTTAGCGCTGGTGCGAGATGAAATTAGTGATAGAAGTGCTTCAGCTTCTGCAGATAATGCACCTGTTAATACAGCAATGTTTCGCCTTTTGGTTCCTCCACCGGACAAGCAAGAGCAGGAGAATAATGCACAGCAGGGCCAAAATACAAGGAAAATAGAGAGAAAGGACGATTTAAGATCCATAGTGATTCAAGGAATAAGAGATTTGATAGATGAGATTGCATCTGTTCATGAGAACATAGCACAAATGACAGTGGAAATGATACATGACAATGAGGTGTTACTTACGCCGACTCCTGGATCCGAGACTGTCCTTAACTTTTTGCTTAAGGCCAGCTTGAAGCGGAAATTCACCGTTTTGATTACAGAGAACTACCCAAATGATATTAAACTCTGTCATAAAGCAGCTAAAAAGCTTGCGGAGGCCAATATTGAGACAGTTATAATTCCAGACTCTACTATTTATGCTGTTATGTCACGTGTGGGAAAGGTTCTTATTGGTGCGAGAGCTGTTTTTGCCAATGGAGGTTGTGTGACAGCGTCAGGCGTTGCCACCGCTTGTGAATGTGCTAAAGAATACCGTACGCCTGTTTTTGCAGTGGCTGGATTGTATAAATTCTCTCCAAATTACCCATTTGACAGAGATACACTTATAGAAGTTGGAAATTCTGGTAAGGTCTTACCTTACAAAGATAGCGACCTTGTTGGTAAGTGTGAAGTGACAAATCCTGTGCTAGATTACGTTCCACCCGAATTTATCGATATCTACATCACAAACATTGGTGGTTTCTCACCAAACTTTATCTATAGAATTGTGCTTGATAACTATCGAACTGATGATGTCGACTTTTCATGATTAGAGTGACAGAAATTCATTGATGCTCTTTCTCAAAATTCCATCATTTTAGAACTCGCTCAGGGGGAATAACTTTGCAGGAAATTCATTTCATGTTATCCTCCTTGTTCTTTGTACTATCTCATTTTATCAAGTATGCAAATTTCATGTGTCAAGACAGATCTATATGTTATATTTCAGTGTACGGATGCTTCGATCCTTTTTATCCCCTTGGATCCGCGATTATTTTTTTTTTGTTGGCATCGTTTGGGCTTCAACTATATTTCAACTATACGAGTTGGCGTCACGGAGGTTATTAACAATAGAAAAAAAAAAAATAGCATTCAAGATCCGCCAATTATTGTGTGTTCACATATAAAAGTCATCGAATCCAGAGTAAATTAACATATATAACCTTAACACAACAAGTCCACATACCGATTAGTTTCAAAGCCTAGTAATAGCAGACATGACAGACTTCCTATTAATAGTTGTCGTTGCTATTGTGGTCTTTCTCCTTTTGAAGAATCTTTTCTTTTCGAAGGTCTCTACTGTCGATGTGGTCAAAGAAATAGACACAGCAGGAAAAACGAAGGAAGAGTATGATGAACCAACAGTGATCCAAGACTACACTCCGAAGATGCTTTCAAATTATAACGGATTTGATCTCGAGAAGATTTTTATGGCTGTGAACGGCAAAGTTTATGACGTGAGTTCTGGAAGGCGGTTTTATGGACCATCTGGCCCTTACTCGAACTTTGCTGGTCATGATGCTTCTAGAGGATTGGCCAAAAACTCTTTTGAATTAGAAGTTATTCCAACTTGGGATCAGCCAATAGATGATCTTTCGGATCTTACTGAAAATGAATGGTCGACTCTGCGCAATTGGGAGAATATGTTCAAAGGAAAGTATCCAGTCGTTGGAAATTTGGTGAGTGAAGCAGACTATTCCAAAAGTAAGAATCAGGCACATGTGATGGATTGATTTCCAAGATTTTTCTTACATAATTTATTGTACTAAATAAAGAGTCACTTATGAATAATCATTGTCCATGTTGTATGTAGGTCAATCTTTAAGCTGTTGGTTGCTTTAACCGGCTTTTAATGATTCATGAGTGTATTTATATTGACGCGTCGATCGTAATTTTGGCATCGCTGGAGCATTGAGATCTAATTCGAGTGAAAAGCAGGAAAATTTTACCGAGTTCGAAAGACAGCTTTGCTTTATCTATTTATCTATCTGTCTGGAGAATATTAGTTATTTTTCGATAACCTTTCCACGCTTGACTTTTCCAGATCCACAAAAGTCACATTCAAGCTCTAGTGTAATGGCACATATTGCAACCGATAATCTAACTGCCAACAATTTGGGTCAATTGAGTAAAATCTCATCTCCAGAAATCTACTCGGAAAAGTTTATTAAGGAATGCAAAGAGTTAGGTGAATTGGCCCAATATGTTTACTTTGATGAAGTTCCTGTTGGCTTTGTGGTTTCAAATGTTTTTCAACCTCAGAACTCTAGTGTTCCAATTGGTTTAATTATATCAGTTTTAAAGGTATTGCCGGCTTATGCTCATAAGTATGGCTTAGAAAATGCATTGATCAGTTATGTGGAAAAGATGACTACCGAGAAGAGATTGCTTCACCGCATATTTCTACTTGCTGATAGAAAGAATGATCAATGGCTAATTGCATACGCAAGAAAGCATGGCTTTGGTGAAGATACTAAAACGCCTGTTCATATTGATTCGAAGCACCAGCTTGATTTAAATGGAAAATTACTATTGGTCAAGCATCTTTAAATACAATGTAAATCAATGCAACTGTTAGATATGTTACTTATTGAATGCTGAGCAGATAATTCATCAACCTGTCGGTTAATCAAAAGGAGAAAGGTAAAATGTTAAAAAAAAACTTAAATCTCAAAAAACGTCACAGACAGGATTCGAACCTGTGCAGGCAGAGCCCACCGCCTTAGCAGGGCGGCTCCTTAACCACTCG
>ERZ746981.206-NODE-206-length-41692-cov-13.067716_pt1 | contig 41692 bp, 20 predicted proteins | sample MGYA00374948_ERZ746981 | MGnify/ENA primary metagenome ERZ746981 (study PRJEB28757, sample SAMN06711160) | food metagenome | host: microorganism | place: China:Harbin | collected 2017-01-30 | study: EMG produced TPA metagenomics assembly of the Analysis of...
AACTATTTATATCTTTCCGTGTTACCTAATCAGGTAAATGAATTCATTAATATTTTATCTGGCTTTAAACCAATATGCGCTTGGTTTGACCCCTTACAGTACCAAACAAATCCGATGTAGTGTAATGGCTATCACAGGTCGCTCTCACCGTCCAGATCCGAGTTCGATTCTCGGCATCGGAATCAATATTTTTTTGTCCAGCAATCTTTAGATATCTAACATGAGAGTTGTATCTTTATACAGTAACAGACTTAAACGATATATACTAAAACATATTTACATAAATATGTAGAACTATTAAGATATTTTTAATAAAAGTTTTCCGGTTGTCCGTCTACCCTCCTGTTCAATCACTGCCTGCCTGTATTCGGAAAGTGGGTATATTTTAGAGATGTCAATTTCTAGTTCATGATTATCGATGAGGCTAAACAACTTCTCTGTGTAATATTTGAACTCCTGTGGCTCGCTAATGTAACCATATAGTTGTGGTCTTAACACTTTAAGATTTTTTGCAGATAACCTATTAATTGAGAGGGGAGGAACAGTCCCAGATGCATTACCAAAAGAAACAAACGTTCCTTTCCTCGAAAGAGCTGACAAGGACAATTCTGCTGTATCTTTTCCCACAGAGTCAAATGAGGCTGCAACACCATTTCCTCCTGTGATTTCCAGTATTCTTTTTAAAATTTCATCTTGTGACAATTCTGAAGAATTTAGTAGGTATTCGGCACCAGCAGCTTTAGCTTTTTGGAGCTTCTCCTTACTCGAAGCTATCGCAATGACATGTCCTTTTTTTTCTTTTGATATCACCTGATCCAAAAGCAAGCCAACACCACCAGCTGCGGCAGTGACCAAAATGTAGTCCCCTGGTTGAACTGAATATGCTTCGTTAACGAATGTTACAGCAACCAAGCCCTGCAACAATGCAGCAGCATATAATTTTAGCTTTTCATCATCCGCATTTGATCCAAGTTTGATCAAATTTCCGGATGATGGGAATTTTGTATACTCTGCAAATGTTTTGCCGGAGAGAAAGGCAACCTTATCGCCAATTTCGAGGCCAGTGACATTCTTGCCAATCTTTACGATGGTACCTGTAGCTTCCCGTCCCAAAACATATGGCATCTTCGAAGGATATATTCCTTTTCTGAAGTAAACTTCAATGTAATTAATACCTGCATACTTGTTTTTGATTAAAACCTCTGAATCGGAAATTGCTGGAATCGGGAAGTCTGCGTATTCGAGAACTTCTGGACCTCCGTTCTTTCTAAAAAGAATTACCTTCTGCTTTTCTGGAAGTGAAGCACTCATAATAGAATAAAATGATTTTTGTCGCAAAATGTTTCTTTGATAATTGTTAGGAAGGAAATGCCAATTATATGAGGAATGGTATGCAATTCTATTAACGCCACTGATTAATTTGCTATAACAGCGAAAAAGCTGTAATCGTGTTTGAAACAACGTGAGAAGTAATAAAGTAAGAATTGGCAGATTGCTTCTTTATAACTGCGGAATTGAACTGTGGAAGAATTTGCATGTTGTAATTTAGAAGATTGTGGCTGCTTGCCTTACCTCATATAGTAAAGACCTATTAGTAATTAATATGCAATCTATAATTTTTTTTTTTTTTTTAGTTCTTTCTATTATTCAAGATTACACAATATGGATCCTCTTAATAATGGCAATACTTCGTATCACATCATACAGACAAATGCTTGAAAACTTAATATTACATGGAAACAAATAACAAGCCTTAGCCCATCGATCATAAGTATATATATATATTTGATAAATACGTTTTTTAGCTGATTGGTACCATCAAGTTACATCTTCTATTATGGGACCATTAATCATATGTGGCATTTTGTTAAGCACGATTCCAGGCTCGCTATCTACTGCAACATTACAGAAACCATCTAAATTTATAGAATACCATCCAAACTTTAGAATTGATCGCAGAAGTGAATGGGCATCACCGTCATTAATCAATTCATTGGGGCAAAACTTCAGTTTGCTGTATCCGATATATGATGATGCACTTGAATACACGTGCAACATAAACAACCCAGTCACATCTCCTTACCAAGAGCAACCAGAGAACGATTCAATTGAACTTATAAAACAGAAGGTAAACGCTATAAATGCAGTAAAACGTTTTAACGAACAACATAAGAATCAATGCATATATAGGGAATTCGGCTACTGGTCTTATCGCATCTGCTTCCTGGGAGATATTACACAATTCCACTATTCTGGGGATAGAATGAAAGTTCATGAACAATTAGCGGTTAAAAATAACAACATACCATATCATAGATTGGGTTTGATGAAGGAGGGCTCATACAGCAAATCTTCAGACTTTGAATTTGTCAAATCAAATGACGGATCGAGATATTTGAGCCAGCTGGTTTACAATGGATCTACATGCGATATTACAGGACAACCCAGATCAATATACGTTCAATACAAATGCGATCAGAATCGTGCAATTCCTTTTATAGAGACTGTGGAGGAGTTAAAAACGTGCGAGTATCGTATGGTTGTGTTATCTGCTGAGCTATGTCAATATTCCGTTCTCCAACCCGAAATATATGCGACAGAAGGCAATATAACTTGTTATCCTGTCAAAAAGGAATATATTTCCGATGACGATCTTGTTGAGCATGAGAAGCTAGATTTGTCGGCGTTATCGCTTCAGCCAGTTGGTTCTGGAATTTTTTATGGAACATTTAAGGACCAAAAATTGCAAGCTAGGCCTAACATACTTGTATCCAACAGGAACTATGAAATTATTACAGATAACATTAACTTAACAAGCTCAGATGTAGGGGATGATAATAACATGCAGGTTACAATTGACACTAATTCTCTTCTCGGGGATGTTATGAATGCTTTCATTAACATGGTCGGTACTCATGCCATCAATTCACCAGACGGGCTTAAAGGTACGAGAGCCATCCGACAAGGTGACAAGTTTATGTATGTGACCGAGGTTTATGGGTTGAATCGAGAATTTATTGCCAATGTTGCATTTAATCAAACTGATGATAACCTCATTTTAGCCTATTACATCGATTATGGTACAATCAAAGACAATTTCGTGCTTTTTGAATCTGCGCTTTCTCCTTCTAGTACAGAAATGCAAGAAGTCATGAGTTCTCAACCAACAAAATTAATATGATGACAAACGAGCAATGCCTATATTAATAGGATATGCTTGATAACAGAACAGGTTCCAAAAGAGTATATTCTTGGAAGTTTGAAGTATTTCTACCGAAGGGAAAAAATACAGTACAGAGAAATATTAAATATCTAGGACTAAAAGTACAAAATAAAGGAACATTCAAAGATTGTCTTATCTTCTTCTTTTGCTTGAGCGAGAATTTCCATATCTACCATAGTGTCCACTAGAAGATAAGGACACAGGAAGAGTTCCTCCGTAATTATGTTGTAAAACGAGTAATTTTTTGCTTAGCTGCAAATTTAATTTTGAAGGATTAATATTTTTTGTCTTGAGCAAGCCAGATATTAAACGTTTAAGTTTATGATATTTCTCAACCTCCTGTTTCGAAGCCCGTATCATATGATAACCAGCTCCAAATGTATTAACACCTTGACGAGACTGCTGGGCATAAAATTGCTGCTCGGCAGCCAACTGCTGTCTTTGAAAACTTATTCTTGATTTTCGCAGCTCGTTAAGTTCAAGTAATAAGTTGCTAATTTGTTTTTGAACTTTATTATCCTTAATCACATTCTTTTCTGCATCATCAATAGTGTTGCCAATGTTCCACTTCAATAAATTTTTCAAATCAATCTTCTCGTCATCCATTAAACTGCCTTCTTCCAGATCTTTACTATCGTCTTTCTTTTCATCCTGCTTTTCGTCCACATCGTTTGGTAAGACTTTGCTGCCATCATCCTCCGGCTTGGACCCATCCACTATTCTTTCAGATTGCTCCCCTAGCAACTCATTGTATTTTAACTTAAGATCTCTCATCTCTTCAAATCCTACCTGCTGCATCCACGTTAATCCTTTCCATTTATTGGTAATAGTGGATTTGCTTTCATCATAGCTTGGCGCAAATGAATAATTAATGTCTTTATCACCATGCTTTAACCACTGTGAAGCCGTTAACCAGAGCCAGTTTGGGTGCATATAACTATCCAAAATCCTTCCAACAGCTGGTAGTGGCTGAGGTGAACTCTGAGACAAGAATATCATCTTCTCCGGCTTAACTGAATACAAGTTTGGAATGACTTTGACAACATTCACTCCCAAAGTAGCATCAACAATTGGCTCTCTATCATCTAACTCAGATTTTGCTCTGTTAAGGGAGGTGAAAAGGGGGAGATTTCCGGATGCAACCATCGACAAGGTTTCAGACGTTTTATCCACAAATGTCCTCGTTATCATATCAAAATCTGTAGCAAGCGTCTGTTCTAAACTGGTTTCCATATCAATACCCTGTTCGCATGGTTCCAATTCCTTCTGCTCATTTTCTTTCTTCTCCTTTTCTTCTTTGTGGTTGATATTTTCGTTGGACTCTGCTGTATTAGCAAGACCATCAGTGCTCTCTTCATTTTTCGAATCATCCATCTTCACATCCCTCTCATCAGTATCGACCGAACTTTCTTCCCTTTCGTTCTTTCCAGAATTTTTCTTCTCTACTTCGAGTACCATGCCAATTCTAAGACATTCCCTCAAAAGTAATTCAGTAGCAATTTTGAAGAATTTGTCAACATTTTTGTAGGCAACAGGATCATCCTCCACTTGCAATAACCTAATGATGCATGACACTTTGAGATCATGGAAGATCTCATATAAGGAACTATATTTGTTGGCTGCGAATTTATCATGAAATGTTGTATACTTTTCCAAATCGGTAAAAGCTTTACCTTCTTCCGCTGCTTCGGGTTTTAGGCTATCAAGATACCTTAATAACGAGTAATTAATGTCCCGCAGATTGGGCTCAAAAAAGTCATCCTTTAGTGGGATTCTACTGACAAGAACGGACAACCCTCTATCCAAATTTTCTATAACAGCAACCCAATCTTCAAAGTACTTATGCAATTTATCATCCGATTCTTCCATTTTTTTCATCCGCAGAGAGTATTGAGTCAGAATATGAATATATTTTGGGAGCAGTTTAATTATCACGACAAACAGAAGATTAAATAGTTGATTTCTTTCTACGCGAAATTATAAAGGGGACGTACGTGCACACGGAGAAAAAAAAAATTGCGTACTTGTTTATGCTGAAAAACTTACCAATCCTAACCTCCATACACATGCAAGGATGCATTTCCTTCTTAATTAAGATATACTACTATTTCGATTGTCCCATCAACGTGGAAAACACCTTTCTTAAACTGCTAGCAAATCGTTTTTCCTGTAGCTTTGATATCGAAAATTAAAAATACATAACTTTACATATTAGTTTGACTGTTTTAATATTTTTGACTATCGAAAGTATGAATTAGCTTGATGCCCGGCTATGTGTAGTTTGAAAAAGGTTGTAACCTTTTTTATCCTGCTGGATTGTTCTGTAGACCGGTACGGTAACATGACTGTTACATTACTAAGTTTAACATTATATTCAGATCTTATTATCAGGTAGATTTTCATGTTTAGATCAATACAAAACATCTGACAGAAAGTGTATGATAAATATACTTCATAAAGGGTATTAGTAACGGTTTTCTATAGTTTGCCGAAAACATCATACTCGTATAGAAAGAACTGAAAGTAGTACGAACGATGAATTTATTCCAGACATTAATCATTCATTCTATAATCCACGAACCATGAACCTTCTTTTGCTTTACTTTAATTGCAGGCAAATTCCATCCGAGACTTCTGTTACCTATATTGGCACCAAATCTCGGAACAACATAGCAAACTCTTTCGGTTGGAGTTACGTTTCTTGGACCATAGGGATTTCCAAGGGGCTTGGAATAAGTCACAAGGCCACTATTTTTACCAACATTTGCAAGTGCCTTCCCAGTGACGTCATTCAAAGGTTTGATTCTAACTTTCCTGAAACCGGAGGAAGTAGCATTCGAAGATAATTGCAATGCTTGAAAGACTAAATACTTTGGTGGCAAGTCACCACTCTGTGAAATAATCGATGATGGATGTATATAAACGTATTCTTCGTCATCGGATCCCTCATAATTCTTTACAACTTCCGGATCGGTTGAAGGGAAAAGGGTGACATATGGTATGTTAATAATCTTAGTGTTACTGCCAATCTTCACATCCTTTTCAATTATGTCAGCCCTGACAACAATTTGATCTATAAATGCTGCCGTTATCATTTGTTTAATAGCCTGAATTTGCACTTTTGAAGGCTTTGGCAATTTTAAACCCTCATCTGTCACATGGGAAGACGCCACTGAATCTTTGCTCAAGTTCACATCCACAATATATGTCAATTGCTTTCTTAGCTTCCTGATATCATTCATAATTTTGGAGTTCAAAAAGTTCTGATCGTAATAATGATCGCGGTTTTGTTCTTTGACATAATCGACACTGCAGATTGCAAACAGAAGCTTGATTGAATCGCCATATTTATCCAAATGCCCAAATATCTTTCTGGATTTATTAAACCTCGACTGCAACTGCCTTTTTTTCTCCTGTTGTAATTGCGTTATCTGAGTTTCGTTTTGAGAATGATGATCATCACTTTTATTATCATCTTCTACACTATTGTCATTTTCTCTGCCACTTTCATTGATTTTTATTCCAAGATCATATTCATTTAAGAATGGATCACCCACGGAAAGGCCAGCAACAACTGCAATAATATATGGCAAACACTCTTGTTGGTTTCCGATCAAAAGCATCTTGGAGAATCGTGGAGACACAGGCAATAAACTCATCTGCCTACCAAATTCAGTTATTTGCTTTTTAGTATCTAACGCTCCCAAATATCCCAAAAGTTTTTCCGCCCTATCCATCATTGTCCGGCTTGGTGAAGTAGGAAAAGGAAAGTTGATAATATTGTCAATTCCCATGCTTTTCATTGTTAAAACAACACTTTCCACGGGCATTCTTAGAATTTCCGGAGTTGAAAATTGTGGAAAATCACTTTCAAAAAGTGCAGAAGAATATATTCTATAACAATGGCCGGGACCTGTTCTTCCAGCTCTACCTGAACGTTGATCAGCGCTTGCTTTTGAAATCCAATTAACTTCAAAAGATTGTACACCCGTTTTCTCGTCGTATTTTCTTTCTTTTGCTCGACCACTATCAACAACATATCTAACTCCAGGTATAGTTAAAGAGGTTTCCGCAACATTAGTGGCAACAACACATAACCTAGATCCTTTTGGAGGAGTAGAAAATATTTTCATTTGCTCTTTCGTTGGCAATTGGGAATAAAGTGGTAGAACATAAAGGGGATCATCTGGCGTCTGATCCTCTTCTAAGGTTTCTTCAAATCCTTCCTCATTCTCCTCTTCCTCGTTCGCATCATAATCATCCTTAACATCTTGTATATTCTTTCCGATACCCAAATCAATGTCCTCTTGTTCAACAGCAACATTTTTTGAAGAAACTCCAACCTCTAGAATATCGTCCTCATTATTTTTAACATGAAAATACTTCTTTTTATTTTCTGGGAAGGGGAACTCTTTCCTTAACCGTCTCACCATATCATTGATCTCCGCTTTACCAGTTAAGAATATTAAAATTGCACCTTTTGGTAGTCTCCTATGGATTTTGCAAGTTTTCCTAAATACCTCCTCTGTGTAATTAAAGGCAGTTCTTTTATTGAAATGAATCGAAACGGGATACTGTCTAGCATCAACCTTCAAAATAGGAGGAGATTCTTTAAAGAGTACCCTGTTGCCACTAAAATCTTTCACTCTTAGGGTAGCAGACATAATGATTAACTTAAGGGGCTTCCACTTCGACGAGTTCTGTTGGTAATACTGTCTTCGAAGCTTTAAAATTCTGCTCAACATGCCGATTAGAATATCCGTATTAACACTTCTTTCATGTGCCTCATCTATGATTATTGCTGAGTATTTATTCAACATAAAATCACTCATCATCTCACGCAAAAGAACACCATCTGTCATAAACTTTAAGGCAGTATCCTTTTTTACGTTACCATCAAATCGGATCTGATAAGCTACCTTATTTCCATAGTTGCAAAGCTCTTTGGAAACTCTATTTGCCATGGAAACTGCAGCAACTCTTCTGGGTTCAGTAATCCCAATCATGCCCGGAGTATCTGATCCTTTGCTACCATAACCTGACTCAAATAAAAACTGCGGAACTTGCGTGGTCTTACCTGAACCCGTTTCACCGCAAATAATAATACAATCATTATTATGAATTGCATCCATAATTTTATATTCTTCTCCGTAAACAGGCAACTGTGTCCTCACAGCTTGAATTTCTTCCGATCTGTCCACTTCCACAGTAAATATCTTTCTATTGAGATTCTCATTCAATGAGATAAATTCTTCTTCACGGTCATCTTCAAGATCCTCTGGTCGTACTAACGGCTTGTAATTCTTCGGTGTAGGCTGCAACTTTATCTCAGTAATACCTTCAGAATGTTTTGCTCGTTGCTCGGCCCATTTCTTAAAATCTTGTCCGGCCTTAGTGTGTACGCCATGAAACCTTTGCTTTGGTTCTTCTGAAATTACATCAGTATTCTCACCGGAACTTGACTCACCATCATTTACCTTATCATCGCCGTTCAAACTGCCATCAACACCATTATTATTATTATTATTATCATCATCATAATCGTCATCACCTGAGCTAGATTGGAAATCGTCATCATCCTCGTGCTTCCTCCTTTTTGCTTCCTCCGCCTCAATCTCTGCTCTCCAAGTATACTTCCTTTTTTTGGATGCTTTTTTCACCTTAGTTAAGTTAGAAAAAGAAAAGCCAAAACTTTGATTTGTATTTCCGGTTTCATCTAGCGTGACTTGTAAAATACTTTTATTCTTGATTTTCGAATGCTCTGCTATTTGTGACCGACCGTCGTCATAATTAAAATCGGTGTTTTCCCACGTCTTTACTTTTCGTGGCTCATAAAGCAAATCATGTGTAGCATCAGTGCCTTTACCTTCTTTCTCCAACTCTAGTGCTTCAGTTAACTTTTCTCGTTTTGTCTGCCTACCTGTTCCTATGAGCTTGGCTGATTTTAATATTGATGTGTCTATTTGAGTTTGCTGAAGCTTTTTCAGCAATATCTCTTTCTCTTCTCTTTTCAATTGATGCTCAATATACTTGTTAAGGCGCTTTTTCTTTTGAGTACTAAGTTTCGTTTTATATTGCTTTCTCAACTGTTCTCTCAACTGTTCTCTCCTTTTATTTTTACCTTTGGATCCTTCCATCTTAAGTAATTCCTCAGCCTTGGTTGTACTTTCATTTCGATCATCTGAACTGTTATCATCATGCTTCGCCTTAAGCCCATCAGCCTTTCCATAGAAATGCCGTTTTCCCATGTTAATCTCCAAAGTGGCTATTATATGTTGAGAGGTTTTAATATCGTTTTCATGGAAGTCGAACAAATGTACCGATCAATGAAACGGAAGAAAAATGATGTCAAGATTTTTGTTATCAGCCGGTGAAAAATTTTGGTACAATAAAAAGAAGATTTCTCAGTCTTATTTACTTTTAGACAACCCCTGAATTGGGCACTAAAACGAGGGAAAGAAGATAACGAACGGTAGCAGGTATTACACTTGTCCTAGAAGAGCACAAACAATATAACTATAATTGAAGGAATAACACATTTTCTTGGAAGAGATTCCTTGGTTATTTACAAAATTTATCGGAATGACGACTAATGATCTCAGCCTGCAGGATGACGATTATGGTGCATTGACCTATCGAAACATTGAGCGTATAAGACTTGGCAAATACGAATTTAATACATGGTTTGGAAACTCTACTATATTTTTTCCCAACGAACCAGACACATTGGCATGCAAAATTATACGGAATAACATTCGAATATCGGGGTCAAAGAGGAAATTGGAAGAGTACGCATCAACAATGAGACCTTGGCTCAAGCTCCTTCATATATGTCCTTACTGCTTTAAATACACGGATAACGAGAAAGAGATGAAAGAACATACAAATGGATGCCCTTTAAAATTTCATTTAATGGGAAAGGTGATGTACTGTGATGGGGAAGTAACTGTGAGAAAAGTGAAAGGATCTCGACATCGGCTATTCTGCCAATGCCTATGTATTCTAGCAAAGTTCTTTTTAGAAAATAAGTCGGTGTTTTTCAACCTCGAGCATTATGATTTCTACGTGCTATACAAAGTTTTGGATGGAATAAGCACGCCGATGGGCTTCTTTTCTAAAGAACTACTATCCTGGGAAGGAAATAATCTATCGTGTATAATGGTGATCCCCTGCTATCAGAAACAACATTTGGGTACAAAATTAATAGATTTCTCATATAGATTGTCACAGTTTGAACAGGTTGTAAGTGGTCCAGAGCGACCTTTTTCTTCCTTGGGCAAAATTGCCTACCTCAGGTATTGGAGTGGGCGATTATGCCTTCATTTTCTCTATGGGAGACTTTCCACTTATCGACACGTGACATTGAAATTTGTCAGCCAACAGACGGGCTTTAGGATGGAGGATATTCTTATGGCACTGAATTTTATGAATACTTTTTATGTGAATGGGAAAAAGAGACCTTACTCAGAGTACTGCCTCCAGAACTTAAACGAGGATGACGACTGTGTTTGCACCGAGGAAATAAAACAAGCCAATAAGCAGACAATCTTTGGCTACGACGGATATAATCTTTTCATTGACAAATCAAGGATGAAGCAATGGGTTGTAGACCATAAAATAAGCGATAGCCCAGTACTAAAAAAAGAGTATTTAATTTTATACTAAATTGAAGGACAAGCGATCGTTATAGCATGAATGCGTATACTTTTCTATAAAAAAAAAAAAAAATGATATATGGAGTTAGAGGTGTTCAGCCAGTTAAATCCTTAAATATACTTTGAATTTCTTGAATCCTCTTCTTTCTTCTTTCCTCATCGTTCAAGGTTAGTGCTTCACCTAAACGGTTTTTCTTAGTTTGAATATCCAACATTCTCTCTTCTATACTTCCCTGCATGACGAAACGAACCACTTTCACGCTCTTTTTCTGACCAACCCTGTGCAACCGGTCTATAGCCTGAAATTCTACCGCATTGTTCCAGTGAGGATCTAAAAGAAATGCCTTGGAGGCAACCGTGAGATTTAAGCCAACACCACCCGCTCTCAAGCTAAGAAGTAATATTGAAATAATAGACTTCTTCGCATCACATTCCTTTTCAAAATTAGTAAGGACCTTTTGCCGTTCTTCCATGCTTAAGCGTCCATCAAATTTATAAACCACAAACTCTGAACCATAATTGGCAAGTTCTTTTTCTATTATGTCCAAAAAACTTGTGAATTGAGAAAACACTATTACATGATCACCAGGTGACTCTTCTCTTATTTGGTCCAAATGTGAAAGAAGTGCATTCAGCTTCGATGACTTTCCATACGGGTCAAACGGTCTAACTGTGTATTGTCTATCAGAATTAGAACTGCCAACCTGAGTTAAAAGCATGTCTTGCGATTGTTTAGTCAACTGGACACCCAAATTCTTTGGAACAGTTTTAAAAAGACGATTTTTCTTTATTTCTGCTCGACACATCGGACATAAAACCTTTACATTGTTTGAGTGCGAGTTCACATTAGATACTTCTTCAGTACTATATTCGGTCTCTAAAATGTTCTGATGTTGCTCTTGAAAGTCAAAATGCTCTTTCAAGCAGGAGGCACAGAAGCAATGCTTACACTCTGTAATAACACAATTCCGTGGGTCGATGGGGCCCGTGCATATTGAACATTCAATACCATCAAAATTTGGATACAACTTGTATATTTCGGTTTTAGTGTGCTTCATTTCCTCTAAACTCATTCTCCCCGCTATCTCTTTTTGCTCTATACTTTTTATCATCGCTAAAGCCTCTTTATCTTCCTTGCTTATAATGTCATTACTGAGACTCATGCGATCCTTGAATGCTTCATTTTCCCCAGATGCATCACCTGTATCTTGGGTTTTAATCAAATCGATATGATCACACACCTGACGTAAACGAAGCAACTGCGTTAATATCGACGAGTAATTTTTTAACAACAGCCCCTTCCTGAAATTTTCGTTAAATGTGGTAACTGCTCTTGCCTTTAACCAATTATAAAGAATTTCCTCTTTTTCATTAAACTTGAGTTTCTCAAGGACAACCTCCTTAGGTGGTAGCTCAACAAGAAGCTTACCATCCCTTCCTCTCTGACCTTTTGTGCGCCTCAAAAGTATGGGATCAAGGATAGATTTCAACAAAGTAAAGGCAAGCGGTAAGTCTTTACCAGTGTCGAAAGGAGCAGTAATGAAATGCTTCCAAAGAAAATGGTTTGACCAAGGTTCGAAGTTAAGAAATCGAATCAACGAATACAAGTCTTCCAATCTATTGACAATGGGGGTACCGGTTAAAATCCATTTTCTCTTAGCGCCAAGTGCATAGATAGCACGGGCTGTTTTAGTCGATCTATTTCGAATTATATGACCTTCATCAAGAATAATTCTAAAAAAATCAACTGAGTATAAGCCCTTCGAGGTGTCCTTACTTTCTATCCTAGACCACTCACTTTGAACTATTCCGTATGTCGTTAAAATCACGGTTGGTGCTTTTGAATTATTGCAAAGCAAATTTGGTAAATTATCAACAATGTTTGTACCATAATACACGAAGCAGTGTCTCTCAACACTGCCATTTACACGAGTGAACTCTTTATCCCACTGTGACAACAATGCCATAGGGACCACAATCAATGTGGTACCCGAAGCATAACTTCTATTTTCTGATAATTGGGACTGAACATCAGTAATGTGAGTGTCGTATGGGCACGAAAATATCAATGAGAGGGTAGTTATAGTTTTACCGAGTCCCATCTCATCAGCCAAGATACCGCCCACACAACCTGAATTGAGAGTCGGTCTCTTGAATGAGCAAGAACCATCATATAAATTTATATAGAATGATCCTTCAAATTCTCCTTTAAGCACCTCGTATTGCTTTAGATTCTTTGGTACTGATGGCCACTTATACTCTCTATATAGGGGGTTGATAGCCTTGTCAATATCATTTTCACTTTTTGATAAGTTACCACCGGCAATTTTTTTGTCTTCGTTTTCCCTGTGAAGCATCCAGCTAAGTCCATGCTTCTGGTATGGCCGGAGTTCAAGATTGAAGTCTGATGGGGAGGTTTCTGGCCATTCATACTTTATTGCCGCTGATTGATTGGTCCCATACAAATCTTTGATTTTATTCATGGTGAACTCATTTGAATTTAAATCCTCTTGATCATCATTTCCGGAATCCGAGAGATCGACAATTTGGGCATTTTTGACTCCTCCACTTCTAGGAATAGCAGGCGTACTGATTCCAACTCTACGGAACAAGTCAAAGATTGAAGTACGTTTCCTGATGGTAAAAGCATCTAAAGATTCGTCTTTTGATTTAAGATGGTTTCCCTCTGAATATTTCAAAGCATGTAAAAGATTCTTGTTGGAATTATCAGATTGGGAAAAAAGAACCGATTCAACAAAGCAATGCACTTGCATGATGAATGTATCACCAATATGCATTATTCCACCTGGAAAGTAATATGGCTCTAAGGTCACATATAGAATATGTGCTCTTAACAAAGGTCCAAGACACACTGCAACATCTTCGTTTACACGTCCAATTTCTCTTAAGGCTCTACCTGTTTCGGCCAGCTTAATATACACAACATTATCGTTTGTTTTGTGGACTTCAAATATGAGATGGCCATCACCAAATAAAGACGAGCTCACGACTGTACGCGTGCACCAGCAATCAACATCAAAACTTCCAATGTATTTTCGCCAATTATCTGATACATCTCCTGCTGAAGACACACAAGAATCATCGTTAGGTTCTTCGGATATAGTTAATATGCTCGTTGATGGTTTAACATTCATTGCAAGTTTCTTTTTTTTCACAATGTTGCTATCCAGAAGACTTGGAGCCTTATGCTTACGAGAACTCACGTTTGTGAAGGGCGACAGTTTGTAATAGTCAGGATTGTCTAGATATGCGTTTGTTGCCTCGGCAAGTGGACTATCGGAGCCTTTGTAGTCATCAAATAATTTTTCTAATATTGGAGTTGATATCCCCCTGAATAATGATAGCATGCCTTTCTTGAAAGATGCAAAGGCAGAATCATCAGGAGAAGAAGTTACATCATCTATGACAATAGGATCATCTTGAGTTGAAGGAACGGAGGATGGACTCACCACAGTTTTCAGTGAATGATCAAAGAACGGACTCCGTTTCATTGATGCTAATATATGCCAAAACTCTATCCGATTAACAAGATTATCTAAGTCTACATACTTCTATTGCACACCATGTACTAAATGGAGGATGGAATCAATTGAAAAATTCTGTCTGCATGTATTTTTTTTTTTTTTTTTTTTCGTTTCGCGACGCGTCGGCCATCCTTAGAAATGCCAACCAGAGCGTTCAAGGCGGTGCACAATTTTTGAGTCTTATCATGGATTGAACAATTGCAATACAGACAAATATGCGTGATACGAACAGACAGTTAACATTTTTATAGAGACATAATATAATACAAAGAAAAGTGACAAGATAGAAATAGAAATACATTCGATAGGGCATAAAAATCGGATAGTCGTCGAGCTAGAATAAATAAGCCACAGATGTGTATTTCAGAAACATTAATAGGATGGAAGACGCGCTAGTAAAATAGGAAGGAGGACAGAATAAAAAAAGAACAAAAAAAAAATAGAAAACCGTAAAGCAGGAAACCAAAGTAGGTAATAAAAACACACACACACACACGCACACACACAAACGGCTAAATCAAAAGCAGCAAAAAAGAACAAGAGCAGAAAACAAAGTGGCGCCAAGTACACGGTAACAGAGAAGAGATAAAAAAAAGGTAGAAGTAAAGAAACCGAAGAGAGATAAAAAGTATACCTTTGATACCGGCGACAGTAAATTGATAGATGACTTCAAAAGTAAGCTTTCAAGCAAACATTCCATCCAATTCGGCCAGTGAAACATTCTCCGGACTTTCTATATCCTGATTCAGGAATCCAGAACGAACAGTTTCAAGCCATTTGTTACTAATTCGTGGAGCTTGAGACTCTTCTGCCTTGGATCTAGCAGAAGAGCCAACTGCAGAATAAAAGTTACTCAAAGCAGACACACGGAGAGCAGCAACGGCAGCAGAAGCGCCCGGAGAATCGGCGATAGATTGCTTTCTAGGAATGCGAGGTGTCATTGAAGCTGCAGTTAACTTGTTGGTCCTTGGTCTTTTCGATTGGATGAAACTCATCGATTTCGATCTTTTGCTCAAAGTAGATGGAACAACAACTGTAGTAACAGAGGAGCGACGACCCATATACACTTCATCTTCTTCATCTTCCTCAGAGTCGTTCATTAGACTCAACCATGGATTGGCTGATGAGGGCGAAGCAGAGGAAGAAAGTGATATATTTGCTTCTGCTTCCTTCGTGGAATCAAGAGGAACACGACAGGTGTTTAATGAGGCGGTGACAGGGGCTGAAGAGTATGGAACCGACAATTGAGGCATCTTTAAGGAAAGAACGGCATCTTGGAAAGGAGACTGTTTCTTGAAATAACCAACTCCAGGAGCCAATGGTGGATTTCTATCACCGCCTCTAAATGGAGATGAGATGTGATCCATATTCACATCAGTACTGCTGCCAACAGAGCTGTTAAGACTGGCCGGAGTTCCAATAGAAGCAGGTGAGGCTGATGACGATGGGCTAGCTTCAGACATGCTTTGAGCAATTTCAGCCTCCTTAATACTTTCTTTGAGACGAAGTTTCTCGATGGCATGGTGAACAAACTCTGGATAGTTATCTGCAAGCACGCCACGATAGATGTATAACATTCTTCTTGGGGAAGTGTTTGCCCAAACACGTGACAGGGCATACTTCATCCTTTTATCACCTTTTTCAATCCTCTTCACGTAAGCATTCAGCTTTGCCGAAACGAGGTTTGAAGTCTTCGACGATAGGTTGGCCATTTCTGGATGCTTCTTTATAAGAATATCACAAATGTGTTTAACGGTCATTCCGTTACCATCCGTATCCTCATCGTGTAAAATTTCGAAAATTGCCATCAGAACATCATCACTTAACGAAGGATGTGCCGTTGGACGAACTCTCTCTCCTTGGAGTGGAACATTGGATGCAATACCAGTCGCGTGGTTTATTGTACGTGGCTTCGAAACTTTTCTCTTCTCCTTTTTCTCTTTCTTTTCTTTCTTTGATGAATTCTTCTTGTAATGTTTGTGCATATGAGTATGCGAGTTAGGGCGAGAAGCGGAGCTCTGTGAATCGAAAGGCTTCTTTTTCTCGACCTTGTCCGCATTCAATGTGGAGGACACAGGCTTTACGAGTTCCGACGGATCTGCCACCGAAGTTGCAGCAGTCGACGGGTCGATCGACTGCGTCGATGAAGGAGTCGAAGATTGCTCGCTCAATGAATCAATACCCACAGCGACAGACGTTTGTAATGGTAAAGAGGACTGAACCGTAGTCGTTAAACCAGACATAATGATGCAAAGGAAACCGTTGAGATAAGAAAAACTGCGAGAAAAAAGATGTTAAAAATGGAACAAAAAAGATGAATAAAAAACAGATGGGATAAATCCTTAACAGGTCGTCAAAAAGTAAATATCAAATAGGTTGAAACGAGGTCTGTTTCAAACTTAGTCCAAGTAAGAGCAAAGCTGTACCTAATATGATAATTGCTCTAAGACGGTGAAGTAGAACGAGGGCAACAACAAGGATCTACACAAAGTCGGAAGCTTAGAATTGTGCGAAGGCCGTCAACGTTCAGAAAGATGATGAACTCGGGTTCGGATTGTTTAACACGAAATTCAGGGGCTTGCTTTGTGGCTCAAAGATGAAAGCTTGAGTAATTCAATTTGATAAATACTATTTAGCTCTATGAACTAGAAGAAGAAGAAAATCAAAATTAGTATGTTGATCTGGCGAGAGCTTAATTAAAACTAGCGGAAATGCGACCTGTACAGTCAACCATGAAGCAAGGCAGTATTTTCAATCTCAGACATCATCTCCAGTTCATCAGTAACGAAAATGCTTGCCCCTATCTTAAGTATGCAAATAATAACATATCCAAGGTATTTTTTCTTTTTAAATTTTTTTTTTTGGGAAAATCCTGATTTATCCTAGATCTAGGATTAAACTTCATCCTTTGACTTCGGTATGTCATAACTTCGGGTAAAGCTTAGAAATGCACATTTGAGAACATGATGAATGATATTATAAGACTGGATTTCACTCGACGAACTAATACCTACCTATAAGCTTTCAAATTGAAAAATGAAGTATATTCAACAGAAATGGAAACAGTAAGAAGTAAACACCCAAACTTGTGGGGTTGGATTTCTGATGCTTTTGGTGATTTGCAAAGGCAAAATACCACTGGATAGTGCTTGTAAGCAACGCTACCAGGAGAAACCTATATTTGAGTAACGAAGATCAAAAGTTGATATCAATAGTCAATAATAATAATTAACAATACCTTGATAAGAGAAAACGTGAAGAACGTAGTAATTAGGCCTTGCACGTCGCGGGGAAAAATTTCCGGGGTATTGGCCGCGAGGTGTCTGGTGTAGATTATCGTAGAATTTTAAGCTATGACTCAGAATCTCATATTCACTATGCGCGACAGAAAGAAATATTAAAATTTTAGTGCTCGGGATAGGAGGTGTCCGATAACAAGGCAGTGCTAAATTCAAGATGAGAAAAATTTAGAACACGTTTATCGGAGGTGTAAGGTGTACATTATGGTCCCAAACAGGGTAAACGAGAGATAGCGACTTCAAATAATAAGAACGACATACAAGAATTTACTTATCACATAGCGCAGCTTTTGCGATAAAGCCACACGATAAATTAACTAAATTGCCATTGGTAATTAAATTTTTTTTTCTTGGTTTGTACTGTACACTTGTAATCAGCCACATAAATAAGAGATGAATTGAATTGCAATAATTACTTGGATAACGATAACTAAGAGGTATATTAAGTTGTAGATGGGGATAGGATAATAGTAGTTGACAATGTTAGAAGTAAATATTTTCTTAGTCGGTGTCCGGCTTTCATTGAAGCCATAATTTCAACTTCTCCTTATTTAATAAGGTCGATCGTACGAATCCTAAAAATAAATGTCTACGGCGGCCAACTTTTCTTGTCTCAACCCCGCAGAACCAAAAAATCAAATGCAAAACCATCCCGTTGCTTACAACTTAGACTACACCGCCCAGATTTCATGATGCTGTGCTTGTTTCATGCATGCGAGGAGGAGAGGCAAATAAAGGGGAAATTCCTGAAGATGTGTAATTTCAAGTTTTGCAATACCGAGATCATTAAATACAATCCATTTCAAATAAAGACAATATTGCTACTAATCAGTTGGCGTTGACATTAACAAACACTACCTATTTAGCCAGAACATACACTGAGTCCTGCTTTCGGCTAGAAGTACTATTTATATAGGAGAATGTAAACTTCGAAACAAAAAAAAAAAATAGAACAAATAAGCGGCTGTGTACCTTTTTTTTTTTCTGGAGATCACCGAGGCTTCTATTTTCAAAAATAGGAGCGGGACCGATTTGACAATCCAAAGGTGGAATCCAATTGTAATCAAACATATTACAGACTACAAAAAATTAGCTTTGCTAATTTACTAATTAGTAAATAAATGACAATACACAAGCATTAATATCGCCGATACTATGGTGCTATTCAGCGCCATCATTTAAAGTTTACTTATGGGCGAACCAAAGCCTTCCTAAAGACAGTTAAAGGAATAGGATAATTTAATGAGAAGTCCGGATAGTGAATTTCAACAATTATATTTAAATCATAATTTGATCGAAGAACGAGGCTAGAAGAAGAGAAAGTAATCTGTAGTGCAATACTTTCGATAAGAGGCTGGCTGGGCTTTGCTAATTGTTCCTAAGCAAATCCAACACTAAACTAGACAAGGTGTACAAAACAATAGTGATAATAGTGACAACAATGCAAAGCGACCTTCACTTACCGGCATTTTTATGCCGAACGCCGCGAACGTTTGTATTCTGAAAGGAAGAAACCAATCAGATTCTGTATTTCTTTCTTTTAGTTACCGAGAAGACTTTCAAAGTGACACAAAATATTGGAAAGGAACCTCCTGAAACGGAAAAGAACAAAAAACATCTTTGTATATTTTTTTGACAAATGGCTGTAGCGTACAAATAGTCACTGACTGAACAATAATGTCTTATTTGATAGACGTAGGTGCCATCAGCGAAACCTGGATAAGACCGAATAAGATAAGTGAGTGGATCATAGAAATAAGATGTGCCTTTATACGGCATGGTAATGCTAAATAATAAATACTTTTTATCTCTGCTCTGTGAGATCCTCAAAAAAATTTTCCCACTATCTTTTCACGAATTTCTGGTTGCATTATTGGGCAATTCCTTATCTAACAAAAATATTGAGGAGATACGATATTGACGGTGAAAGTGGTCTATTCATGCAGCACACATTACTTAAATATCAGAACATTTAGACATCTTCGGGGCAACAATCAATTGCAAATGGGTGTACTATATTAGGTAAACATTTCACATTAAATTTATCGTCGTTGTCGTTTAATTTTTGTCTTCTGACCTGAGTTGATAATAACTTAAGAAATTGGCACTAGTGCGCAAGAAGTCAAATTTAGGAATTTTTTTTCCAAATTATTCAGGGTCGGAGAGCTATTGTTTCGCTAGCAGCTAGCAATATAGAACAATAGGATTTTGCGCAAAAAAAGACGAAAAGAGCTAAAGCCTTACTTGGAGTAACATAAGTGGGTTCTTATCTGATCACATATATAAAAGTGAAAGTACAAGTCTTTCAAATATTTATTTTTCCAACCGACGTTTATTCTATTCCTCTTTGACATAGGAACACAAACCTTTTAATTCTTCTCTTAGAATTAAGAGCAACCAAAAATGAAGCAATTAGAAGCTGTTAAATCCCTTCACGCAGTTCAATCTTTGCGGCAGGAGCTTTCAAGTGTTACTTCGATTGATCCTGAGGTCCAGGCAGACTTGGATGCACATCCAGAGGAAAATCTCATTTTTACCGAAAGAATCCGCAGGAACTTCCATAAATTTGTTAAGAAGGTGACGACAAAGGAAGGTTTGCTTGGCCATTATGATTATTCTTATTTATTCATCCCTGCAGTCCCATTTGTCAGTAAAAAGCCAAGAACACAACCGTTCTTTGGCCTCCACGATGACATGCCAATATTTCTTGGTCTGCTTTTGGGTCTCCAGCACTCATTGTCCATGCTAGCAGGTCTAGCTACGCCTCCAATCATGATTTCTGGTTTTGCAAATTTGGATACCAAGCAGGAACAGTACTTGGTGTCTGCTTCTCTCATGGTTTCCGGATTCTTGTCAGCAATCCAGATTACTCGTTTCCACATTCCAAAGACACCATACTTTATTGGCACTGGTATAATTTCTGTGGTCGGTACTTCTTTTGCTACCATCACTATTGTGACTAAAGGCTTCCCTATGATGTACAAGACTGGATTCTGCTCAACCGATTCTAAAGGTAACGAGCTTCCTTGTCCCGACGGATACGGTGCATTAATCGGTACTTCTTGTGTATGCGGTCTTCTTGAAGTCGTCCTTTCTTTCTTGCCACCAGCTATTCTTCAGCGGATATTTCCTCCTGTTGTCACTGGTCCAGTTGTGTTGTTAATTGGTGTTTCTTTGGTGGAGACAGGTTTTGAGGATTTCGCCGGTGGTTCTGGTTGCATGAGTTCTGGAACTTGTGCTAAAGGACTTCCTTGGGGTTCTGCTCAATTCATTGGTCTCGGTTTCTTGGTTTACGTCACCATTATTTTCTGCGAGAAGTGGGGTTCTCCGATTATGAAATCCTGTGCTGTTATCTGCGGTTTGTTGGTTGGCTGTATTGTTGGTGCAGCTTGCGGATATTTCACACACGAAGAAATCGATGTTGCTCCTGCAGTTACGTTCGTCTGGGTTCATACATTCCGATTGAATGTGTATGGTCCTATGGTTCTTCCATTCTTGGCATGCTATATTGTGTTAATGATGGAAGCCATCGGTGATATTACTGCCTCTTCGGATGTCTCCAGATTGGACATTTCTGGACCTTTATACGAGTCACGTATCCAGGGAGGTGTTTTGGCAGATGGTTTCAACGGAATTCTGGCTGGTTTGATGACGTTGCCTCCACTTTCCACCTTCGCACAAAACAATGGTGTTATAGCCATCACTAAATGTGCCGCAAGAACTGTCGGTTACTGGTGCTGCTTTTTCCTTGTTATTATGGGTATCTTCTCCAAATTCGCTGCAGCTTTGGTTGAAATTCCAAGTGCTATCTTGGGAGGAATGACCACGTTCTTGTTCACATCTGTTGCCGTCTCTGGTTTAAAGATTATTTCTACAATTCCTTTCACTAGACGTGACAGATTTGTGCTTACATGCTCTCTTATGTTTGGTTTGGGTGCTACACTTTTGGGTGACTGGTTTGACAATGTCTTCACGTATAGTGGTGACAACAAAGCTCTAGAAGGTTTCTTGAATGCCATTATTTTGGTTATGGAGACTGGTTTTGCAATCGCCGGTTTCATTGGTGTTATCTTGAACTTATTTATTCCACAGGATCTAGATGAAAATGATGAGGCTGATCATCTAATTGATGAGGAAGTTGTTGAAAGCTCTTCAAACAACGGAATTTCCAGCTCAGACGAAAAGAAAACCGATAAGGGTGTGTCTGTTGTACAGAAAGTCTGAGTGAAATTACATTTTCGAGTTTGGGGTGTCTCCAAATTTTTTCATTTTATACATTTCTACTTTATTCATCCTGGTTTGTGCTTTAATTCTTTCGTCTATTTTAAAAGAGTGAAAAAGGCTGCGAGGTCTTGCATATTCTAATTGGCTATGTATCCTTGGTCGAATTCTCTATCTTATTTTGGTGTGATGCCGCTTCCTTATTATTTAACCAAGCTTCGTATTCCCTTTTCCTTTTTCCTTTATTTATAGCTCTTCTATGCTTTTTACTCTTTAAATGTATCTGATATTGGTCCCCAACAAAAACTAACGGCTTCCCATCTTTATCGAGGCAATGATCACAAGTATGATATACCCATTTACTTCTATCAAACGCTTCTTTCTTCTCTCGTATTAAATTCGCATCTGCAAGACTTTCAGGAATTTGAGGAACAGATTCTTTCACTTTCTTGTTCTTCAAAAACTGCTCAACAATAACTTGTGCTCGTTGCTTCACATTTTTCGACCATAATGACAAATCGGTAGCATCAACGACATAAATCTTGCCAAAATGACACCAATTATGCTCTGCCTCAGATGAAAGGTCTGGAATCAAAGTGTTTTTAATCCATTTGACCTGCTTTTTGGCGTACTGTTTAGTTCGCAACTTCATCTGATTGCAACATTTGACAAATAACTCATCCTTGAGAACGTCCTCCTGAGATGTATCCAATAATACGTGCTTTCGGTTGGATGTCAGATAAGGCATAAATTCTTTAAATCCAATGACTTGGAAGCAGCCTTGATCCATTTTGGGCTTTGGCTCTGGAAGAGAACAGTAATAATCATAAAGCTCGGTCAACTCCCTTAGTGCACCACTGTTCATCATTTTATCCACTCTTTTATCTAACCGTGGTTCTAAAACATCTTTCTTTGAGTAGACCCACAAGAATAATGTGTTATATCTAAGTCTCGAGTGAAACTTCTGCTGCTTTTGCTGATCTAAATATATTTGATTAGCAGTATTTCCAGTACGATAATAAATTTCCAATGCTCTTTTAATTCGTCGCACATCATGAGGATGAAATTTCATCGCCACGACGGGATCGTATTTAACGAGTAGATTATGCAGTTGCTCAGGTGAACTTGTACTCAATATCTTTTTCTGATCCTCTGTCAATAACTTTTTTTTGAACTCATCTGGACTATCACCTGAGTCTACCGTTTTATTTAGAAAGAGAACACTTTGCAAATAGTAATGTGTTCCACCCACCAAAATCGGGATTTTACCTTTCTTATGAATTCTTTTGATAGCTTTAAAGCATTCTTTCTGAAATCGGTGAATATGATATTCCTCGTCCCAATTAACATGATTTATCACGTGATGAACTATACCATGTCTTTCATTGATCGGTTGTTTATTTGTTATTTCAGGTAATCCCTTATACATTTGCATGGAGTCGGCATTGATGATCTCTCCATTGACTGTTTCCGCCAAATAAACACCAAGATCTGATTTACCCACTCCTGTGGTACCTATAATGGAAATAATGGGCTTGGGCTTGCGCTTGAATATTGAGAGAACGGAACCCATCAGACGTTGCCAAATTACCATACGTATAATATCAAGTGTTGCATTATTGCTGAGAGCATATGATTTTGCACTGTAATGTTTTGGATAATAAGATATATCTTGAATGTGATGACATTTCATTATGTGGGGTCCCGAAATTGAAAAAAAAAAAAAAAAAAAAAAAAAAAAAAACTTTCAGTAGAAAGAAAAATTTCACATCCCTAAATAATGCATTCTTCCGGTTGGAATCGATACTTCTGCGCAGACCTTTCAGAAGAATAGTACCGTTTAGATTTCACCAATTTATTTATGCGTGAACAGCCAGAAATTAAAAGAAACATAGTTAATGAGAACTGGTGGAGAAATGGAAAACAAATTGCAAAGCAAGAAGTTAGAAGCAAAAACAGCAGAGGCAAAGCCAGATGCTGAGGCTAAAGATAAGCATTACAAACAATCTTTAAAGCCATCAGAAGTGCCAAATATACGAGATACAGAATCGTACATGGGTTCAGAATGGTGTGGAATATTTGAAGTGGATGTTGATTTTAAGCAGGAGCACTTCCTGCGTGCTATGAAGAATCTGATTAAGAATCCAAACATAAATTCCACGGTTATTTTGCGATCTGATACATTAAAAAGATTTAAATATGACTATGATACAGATACTCCACTTGAGGGCCAGGAACCAAATTTGGAGAGCTGGTGCAGAGAGAGACCAGAGGAACTTATTGTGAATACGGAAGAGGACGGAACTGTGCTTACAAAAAACTTGCAAGATGTCGATGTTAGGAGAGTTCCAATCAACCCGGCTTTTAAACCAAGACTGGAAACTGTGAGAAGAATGATTCCAAGAAATCCCGCCAAGGATTATATCATAAATCAAACATGTTTGATTCTGGAAAGTGGAAATGAACCTGGAACTACGGCGGTTTTATACAATCCTCATGTTTCTTGCTCCGAGGACATTCCTTACTATCTTCCTCCAGTGAAATCTATTGCTATTCTTTATAGGAAAGGTAAGCTTTCAATACATTATCTAACTTTTACCAAGGAGTCTGCGGGAAATCTTCGTTGTATGGAACCTACAGAGAGACCAATACGGATAGCATACAGACTTCTGCATACTGCTAAAAAGCATTCAACTGGTGTAATGAATGGCTACACAAAAAGAGTGAATCACGATCGTGTCATTTCAAAAGAGGTGTTTCAAGACCGATATATTACGCTAAAGCAGAAATATGCTAAGACGCTTGTTGATGGATGGAAGGAGAAAACAGATCCAAGAAAGCATGTGTTTGAAGATATTGCAATTGCTGCTTTTCTAATAGAGCTGTGGAAGAAGATATACAAAGCGAAGCAGGATTTTCAGTTTAGAGATCTAGGTTGTGGAAATGGCCTATTGGTTTACATCCTCACAAAGGAGGGGTATCATGGATTAGGAATAGATGCCAGGGCCCGTAAATCGTGGACTTCATATCCGGAGGATGTCCAGGAAAAGCTCAAAGAACAGGTTATTGTTCCATCTGTTCTTCTAAGACCTCATCCTGATATCAGGAAGAACTCTCCAGAGATGAAAGATAACGGCAAGGTGTTTAAAGTGCCGATTAAACTAAAGCCACAATATCAAGGCAACAGAAAACTTCACTCTCAACCTACATATCCATTTGGTGAGGGGATCATTCCAGGAATGGTTCCGGCAATTATACCACCGATTGGTACGGCAACTCCGTTACAAACCTTCGATAACAAAATTGAGATGGTGGAATGTTACAGTAGTGCAGAGCTTTTATCATCTCCGAAAGTGAACACTGCTGAATTCCCTCAGGATACATTTATTATTGGAAACCATGCCGATGAGATAACATGCTGGATTCCATTGCTAGGATACCCATTTATGGTAATTCCATGCTGCTCGCACAACCTGAATGGAGAGAAGATCAGATACCCGATCAACAAAGCAAGACAAGAAAACAGTAAAACACTTTCTTACTCTTCAACCTCACGTTATGCTTCTTTGGTGGACCACGTTGAAGATCTTGCTGGAATGTGCGGATGGAAAGTTGAAAGAGAGATGCTAAGGATACCATCTACAAGAAACGCAGCCATTGTCGGATATGAGCGGAAAAGCGAGTCTACAAATTCAATATATGATATAATTGCCAGGGAAGGAGGTGCCGATCGTTGGGTTGAAAATACTATGTCATTGACCAGAAGAGCTCCGAGAAATCATTGATTACATACAACTTTCTAATTTTACTAAGCCGAATTAAGCATTAAAATAATGGTTAATATTACATTTCTATGCAAGTAAACTAAGTATTTGTAAAGCGAGCGACCCTCTCATTTCTTTGCAGTAGCTAGACCCTTCAAGTCAATATTTTTAACTGCGTTCTTAAGCTTCATCTCAAATCTCTTATTGCTCTTGACACTTTTTTCGTGCTTCTTTTTATCCTTTGGCTTTGTAACTTTTCCAGCCTTCTTACTACCCTTCTTACTCTTCTTTTCAAGCTCACGATTCTTCTTTTCCTCTAATTTCCTCGACTTTCCTTCACGAACCTCACGCTCCCTACCATAACTGAATCCATGATGATTTCCATTCTGTGATTTGCCACCTCTCCTACCTTCCCTATGTTGCCTTTTTGGATCAGATTCTACACCATTGGCTTCATCTCTTTCTCTCTTTGCTGCCCTCTTGCTGTTCGATATTTGCTCTAATCTTCTCTTTATAACGTTAGCATTTTCTATAGCAAATTCAACCACAAGTCTCTTCCTTTTGATAAGTTTCTCACCTTCAGCTATCTTCTTTTCTTCATCGGTTAAACTAGAAAGGATCTCATCAGCGGTAACTTGATGAGCATTCAGCCATCTCAATGCCATCAATGCTGATCTATGGTCTCTAAATTCCAAGAAACCATAACCCCTAGATCTTCCGTATTCCCCACTTCCTTTGATCTCATTAATGATCTTTGATTGAACAACCACACCATGCTTACTCTTCACCTTACCAGACTTCCGATCCTCGGGTGTAATTCCCATCTTTTCGTCAATCCATTCAGCATGCTTCTTAGACCGATCCAATTCCTCCTTATTAAGAGGATGCCTTTTACCATCTTTCACCTCCTTGGCAAACTCAACGATAGCTTTTCTTCCTAATGCCTTCAATGCCTTATCGTTCACTGCACGGGGAATATTACGAATGGCAAGTCTTGTCATTGAAAGATGCAAACTTGGATTGCTATTAAGCTGCTGAATACGTGCCTTATAAGACTGTTCTCTAATTTCCATATCTGTCGTTGATAAAAGATCTGCCAACTTTGATTCTGGCGCTATTCTACCTTCATTAAGAAGGAACAAACGCCTTTTATCACGCTCATGGGGCTCTCTTCCAAACAATTCAGCTCTAGCTTTGGCATGTCTTTCCGTAAGCTTTAATGCTGATTCTCTGTCAACTGCTGGAGCAATTTGCATCACTCTGCCTTCAAAAACATAAAATGGTGACACATCATCGGGAAGTAAAACCGAATCCTTTGGAATTTCGGGAGCATTCAACAAGCATTCTTCATATGGCTGCTTATTCTCAAATGCAACAAATGCTGTACCCTTTGCAAGACCTGTTTCCTTATCCATGACCGGAAGAGCGTACTTGATATCTCCCAACTTCTTGAAATGCTCCTCTAGAGCCTCTTGTGTGGCATCATATGGTAAGTTTCTGATGAATATGCAATACTTCTCTTGTCTGTTTTTCTTCACTCTTGGTTTTTTACTTGCCTGCTTTTCCTCATTATCTTCTGGCTCAAAGTTGATCTTCTCATCATCTTCAGCCTCTCCTTCTTTACTCTTATCGTCTTTATCATCTGATTTCTCCTCTTCTGGTTTCTCTTCATCCGATTTCTCTTCACTTGGCTTTCCATCTTCAGCTGTTGCCTTTTTATGAGCTTTTCTTTTCTGCTTCTTCTCAGCGGCCAGATGCTTTTTTTCTGCCTTCATCTTCTCCCAATGATTCTTGTCAATAGCAAGAGCAACGGTTACTCTTCTTCCCCCTATCTTTAATCCCTTACTACCTTCAACGGCTTTCAAGGCAGCAGCATGCTTCGACATTGTCACAAACCCAAACCCAGACATCTTACCACCATTCTTTCTGGGGATGCACGAATCTTTAATCGTTCCATATTTTTTGAACAATTTTGAAAGTTCATTGGCATCACGAACAGACCAAGGAAGGTTCCTCACAATAATTTTGGCAGTCTTCACTCTCACATTTTCCTCCTCCCTCGCTTCCGTTGATTTCATATTTTCATGCTCTTGAACATCATTGTCTTTGCCTTTTCTTGCTCTTCTTTTTGCAATATCAACAGAAAGTAGTCTGTTGCCAAACTTGGTTTTCTTGGATTTCTCTAGGGCGGTCACGGCATCATCATCAGATTGAAAAGAAACAAAACCAAAGCCACGACTGCTTCCCTCTTTATCTTTGACAACCACTGCATGCTTCACTGGAACAAATTGGGAAAAAAATTCGGATAAAGCGTCATTTGTAGTATCATTTGGGATTGATCGCACAAACAATGTTCTCCGATCCAAACTTGGGTCTCTAACCTTTTTAGGAGACACAGTCGTTTCGACTTTTGGAGTCTCTGATATTTTCTCTTCAGCTGATTTAGCTTCTTCAGTCATCCTCGAAGAAAGATACAGAATTCGTGTCTTGCTTATCAAGATGGTCAGCCAATAGTATAGATTAATTATGTCTGATTTTGAGACTAAAATTTTTCAGATTCAAAGGACCTGGGGAAAATTTTTATTTTTATTTCATTTTTATTTTATTTAATTTTTTTTTTTCAACGAAACATTTCGCGCCTGCCTGATTAAGAGACTTTCATCTCTAAAAGAAACGATGATGAGAACTGTTTATGTTTTGTTTATCATTAAACAAACATTTTTTTTTCGCGTTTCATCAATTCTATCTAAGCGACACTGTATACCAAAACACTGCTATATAATAATAATCTAGATGCCGAAAAGAAGCCGGACACATCAGAACCCCGGTATATTGTCAAATTCTTATGTCCCACCATTGGAACCTCGAGTATTGGTAAAAGAGCTTGCGAGATTATCCACAAAGTCTCTTTATAATATTGTTGAACTATGGCTAGCTCTTCCAGTCACACAACCATTGCCCACGACGCGGCAAAAGAGGAAAGGGAAAACTCAGGCAGATATTGTTAAAAGTGCCAAGGAAATTTTGAAGATGCTCCAGAACACATCGTCATCCAAGAAAAGAAAACTAATAGACAGAATCATGGTTGATTTTTATCCAAATGGCTTAAACACACTTCAACTTGCACAATTGGATATACAGTTGATGATAGAGAAGCCCAGGTTATACAGCTGGGTTTATTCCACCGCCAAAATTGCCAAGCAGACTCAATCTGGCGACGAATTAAAGGACTCATTACAGGATTTCATATTGTCGTTAGACGCACAATCATTTCTTGATCACATCATCAAGAATCTATCAAACCTTTATCTTACACACATATACATCTCAAGGCATCCTGAACTCCCACTGATAATCATTCGAATACAAATGTACGAGTACACACATCGAAAACACCACAAACGAGCACAAACCATCACTCATCATGGTAAGCGAAATAACCCTGATATCATATCGAGAAAGCCATACTACTTGGCGATACCAACAAGCTCGCCAAATATTATACACTCAGCTTCAAATGAAGACGATCTAGCTTCGAAGCTAATTCTTCAGGCTGTCGAAATAACACTCTCAACAAGCTTCCGCCAGGTTCGGTTGATGAAAAACAAAAATCCTCCTGTCAAGACTCTCGAAGCAATGAATATATTGACCGGAGTATCCCGCCATGGAAATATGCTGGGAAGCTGGGCACCATATGCCGATGGAATTGTTGATATCGGACCATTAGGTGAGATTGAGGATCATATTCTTCTCAATCCGGGCATTACAGGAAGTTATGACGGCAAAGAAGCATCTGAAAGGGAGAACCGTAAAACAATTGCTGCACTCCGCTTCAAGGGAACAACAGGAAGTGCTCCAAATGAAAAATCATACTCAGGGAAAAAAAATAAACCTGACACAGTTAATGATGAAGACAAATCTGAAGATGATACAGAAAAAAACGAATATGCCTCGGTGGTTCCTTTACAAACAGGTGAATTCTTTATTCAAAACACATTGAAGAAAAAGAACAATTCCGAAATGCCTCCAAGTGTCAGGCTTCGACTTTTTGGGAATGATATCTTTGCCGGATTGCACGAGTTGGCAGTAGAAGGAGTAATAGACCCAGTTAAAATACCGAGCTGGCTTACAGGAGAAGAAGGACTAAACCGTGGCATCATAAGCAAAGGTCAGTTTACAAAAATCGAGTAGAAGATATCAGGTGTGGTTTATTCGCTTTCCAGTTTGTATTTTCTCTATCCAAATCTTCTTGTACCATTTATAGATTCAATACTGTCCGTCACCAAGCGGAGATGTGTTTGGCTTTTCGCAAGAGGTTTTATTGACTCTAGAAGCTCCACATTTCTCTTCTTGGACACTTCATTGACAGCTTCCCGGAAGTTATCGCATTCTAAATAGCATCTGGCCTTTTCTTTATAACTGAGCTCAGAGCAGAGTGATATATACATATCAGCCTGCTTTTTGTCACCAACAGCAAGTAGCTTTGCGTAAAAGGGAACGTATCCAATGGGCGACTTCTTAAATGTTGCAAAATCATACAACTCACGTCTTTTCTGTGGAACCACTGCAAGCGTATTCAACACTTTGTAGTAGAACTGCTTTTCGTCTACCTTGAACTTTTTCTGCAACTTAGCTGCTTTTCTGATGTTAACCAGACAAATTCTCTCAATCGTCTTCATGACCGGTTCATACTTTGAAGTAGGGATACTCTCCTGATTGTAGAGTTCTGCCTGGTATTCAATTAATGCTGTCGTATTTTTCAATGCTTCTCCTTCAAATAAGGTAGACTTGGACCGCAGTAGCACCCTGGAAGCCTTTAAAAGATCAGCCTTTCTTGATTCTAGAGAAGCACCCGACTTATCCTTCCGTACAAACCGTTGAAGATCAAGAATAGCCAACCCAGGAATATAATCATCCTGATAATAATAGTCATACAATATGTGATCATCAATCTGCGAGAAGTTCTCTTTAAATACTCCTATTGCGTTTGTCTTACCATCCAGGAGTTTAAACAGTCGAGTGAAGTTTGTCTTACTGTACAAATAAAGCAAAACGTAGCAAATTGAATCCACGTCAGCATCTGCATCCGCCTTTAAAAGAGCATACTCATCCTGCTCCATATTGAGCAAAAGTGGAATTGCTCTCGAGGTCTGCTCTTCCTGATTAAGTAGTTTAACGCTGAGTTGCCCTCTTCCCTCCTGATAAGCAACCATAGCCAATTCTGCAAACGATACATGCTTATTCTTAAGTCTGTCAATTATTACAGATGCGAGCTTCTTCTCGGACATATCAGGGGATGTTCTAATCTTGGCCGATGCCCAATGTAAGTAAATATCATCCTTTGAGATATCCAAGGCATCTGCTATCTTGATGCACAAGTAGTGTAAGTCTCTAAGAAGAAGAAGCCTTAAGATATAGTTCACGCCAAGCTTTGCATACTGTGAATGTGTGAGGAAGATCCCAATCTCAGGCTGTCTAAGCACATTCAAAATCCGGAGCACAGTACACATATGGACAAATTTATCGGGATTATAGAATCTCAACGAAATCTTTCCTAGTGAAGCAGCTCTAAGTAACCTCTTCTGCCAGTAAGGCTCAAACTCCTCAGCTGCAGCATCAATACATCCATCTATTGCTTCTTCTAGGTTATCTGCAATAATTTCAATGTTCTCATTGGCTCTTGGGGAGTGATTATCGAGTAAATCCACTGCATCCAAAAGAATTGCACTTGGTGCAGTAGAACCAATCTTGAACACATTGGAGGTTACTTTAGAGACTCTGGATATCAAACCAAGAGTGCTGTCCGTTAAAAAAAATGCGCCATCCTCTTCAGATCTTATTACAGATCTTGAATTAGTGTAAAAGCTCAAAATATCTTTCGTGGGCCCGATCAACTTCAATTCATCTGGATATGAAATCACAACCGCATCGTTTCCACACCAACATATTTCTGATGGTTTCATTGGTGTATCTAGCTTCTGGACGTTTAGAGTGTGCTTGAAATCTGTGGTACATATAGTAATTTCCCCTTGCATGTACGAATAAAGTGCAATTAATTCATTATTTGGAGACACCGCCATTAGGCTGTAGGAACACTCCCTGTCAACTGATTCCGTTAAATCTGGTGATGCCTGATCCCAGATACAAATCTTTTCTGATATGGAGGCAGCAACTCTTAGTGTTCCATGATTTCTGGAATGGGGAATTACCACCCAGGAATGTATATCAGAAGCAGTAATCTTTAAATCCGATATCTCGTCATCTGATTTGGCACTGTTAAGAGTGAACCCCGATGGATTATCAAAGTTTGTAATGAAATGGAATTCCCCATCTGAAGCCATAGCTGCAAAAAAGTCTGTAGAAAACTGAGCCGAAATTATGTCGCTATTGGATGAAATATCGTATTCGTCAAAGTCAGACTTGATATCATGATAAATTCTGTATTTTCCGGAATTCAGAACTATAATAGGACAGCAATCATGCGTCCAACCTATGGATACAACCGTTCCAATAGAATTTAACCAGGGGATCGAGTTTATTGGCGTTCCAGAGGCGGAAAAGATATCAATAGAGTATGCTTGTTCATCGTGCTTTAGTGACACAACAGCTATGTAGCATCCATTTGGTGCAATTGAAACATTGAAATCAGATGAGCTTATATATGATGCTGGCCGGGATGAATCTGTATCCCATTGCATTTGAAAGCATTCCCTTGAGCGATAAAAAACATCCTGAAGACATTCCCAGCCCAAGCTTGGATTAGACGGCATGTTCTGTATTTTAGAATGCTGAGCAATTCAGAATTTCACCCGATCTGAGTAATGCTATAACGTCAACTTTGGAAATGTATTATTGTTTTGAAATATCTTAGAAATATCTTATATAAAGAATCTGTACTTGTTATTTGCTTTTTAGAGGGTAACCCAATGCTATGTATGCGAAGATAGCGGTCAATAAGAATGAATATTCAAGGGAGGAAAAAAAAAAGCTCAACTTCAAAAAAAAAAATGAGGTAGATCATTTCGATCTACGATAACGTAGATATGGAACTTAACTATGCTCATTGTGAGGTGTCAACACTATTACATAAATCCTTTAAAGTGTCACACAGTTGCATCTAATTAGAAATACAAAAAGAAGGATATAGTCCGAATTTAGCTTGATCATGTCCGACTCAGATCTGGAAGAACCATCACCTTATGTTACGCTTATATCTAGTGATGGATACACATTTCAAATTACTCGAGAAGCAGCAATGGTGAGCGGGACTCTCAAGGGAATGCTCAATACATCATTTCAGGAATCGTCAACAAGTACAATAAAGCTTCATGAGCTAGATTCGCAGCTCCTTGAGAAGGTTGTCGAGTATTTATACTACAATCTCAAGTATAAGGACAATGTGAATATTCCAGAATTCGATATTCCCACTGAGATGGCATTGGAACTGTTAGTGGCGGCAGATTTTTTAGATGTTTGATATTACGGCGATACATTTTACGACTCAAAAATATAGTTATGAGGTAGACAATAAAAAATATTCAGAAGTGTCAAATTAAGCAACAGTTTGCATCGGGTTAAGCATGACTAACTCAGCTGACTCACATACCTACTGCTTCCAGCTCTGATTACCAAACTTCGAGTACAAGGATGGATTATACGCGGATGGTGTGCTGTAGAAGTCCGTGTTCTGGTCAGAATTAATGTTGCTTCCAGGATTTATGCTTCCAAGATTTGTGCTTCCAGGATTTGTGTTTCCCAGATTTGCGCTTCCAAAATTAGCATTTGTTCCAGGCTTTGATGGTAAAGGGGGTGGTCTGGACCTCTGCGAAGATGAATAAGGTGCCTGAGATGGTGGAGTATGCATAGCAACGGCAGGTTGTCTATATGAAGAAGTAGAAGAAGAGGAAGAAGCCCTGCCAAACGATCCACGAGGTGAAGCTGCATTTTGTGATGAAAAGCTATACCGATTCATGCTTTGCCTGAGAAGCTGCTCTTCGGTACTACTTCTGGCTTGTATACTTTGTACGAATCTATTTCCCTCGTTTGCCCGTTGGCCGACGTACTTCTCAATTTTAAACTTCAATCCTTCAGCGAACTTGAACAGCTGCTTGTAGAAAGGGGCCGCTTGCTCACATCCTTGAGAATAGGCTTTCCAGGAGTCATAGGCTGCCAAATAGGCGGCAGTTTTGGCTTGCCTGGTCGTGCTTTTCTTCTCATACTCCTTCATTGCACTTTTAACTGCTTTATCATCCAACACAGACGCCATCAACTGTTTTATCGAATTGATGAGACTGGTCTGCTTGTCTATAGTGGCAGATATACGCTCCTGGTAGGGGTTGAACTTCTGCAACTCCTCGTTGAACACACCCTCCAAATCATCCTTATCCTTATTCAACACCAACACATTCGATATGTCGTCATCTCTGACTGCCTTCTTCAAGTCAGCCAAAGTGTTGTCTCTTTCTTTTTGGAGACGCCTTAGATCCTGGAGCTTCGAATTCATTGCCTCCACTTTCTTTTTGGCCTCACCTAAGTCCATCTCAGCACCATCATCTAAGTCCAAAAGAGATATCTGCTGGGAAAGTTGCTCTTCCTGACTTTTGCAATCTTTTCCACTCAAAAGAGCAAGAAATTTTGGATTCGTCGGCCCAAGACTGAGTTCGTCGATCTCTGTTTGATAGTGCTCACGCAGCATGCTGATCTTTTTATCTGAATCACCTGCATCCTTCAAAGACTTCTTTGCCTTCTCCAACTCCTGCTTCAACTGCATAATCTCTGAAGGATATTGCTCCTGAGTGAATTGCGATCCATACTGTGATCTGAGCCCGGTGAAACGAACATCATCATCTCTGAGAAGCTGTTCGCATCTTTTTAGAGTATCATCAACGTCAACCCTAAGTCTATTGGCACCCTTTAAACTGATCGACGAGCCAGATATCTCGGAAGATATGGCGAGTATACGTGGATCAACATCATCACTTTCAGAGTCCCCGTTATCCACAGAATTTGACCATTGCTCCGATCTAGATCCATCACAAATCTTTTGCAACTCAGTGAGCGATTCCGGAAGCTTTAAAAACTCCAAGGCAGACGTGAATTCTTCCTTGGCAGTGGCACAACAATCATCCTCATCTCTAAGAATCTGTGCTTTCTGCTCTGAGTATAAGGACGACTTCTCATGGACACTCATCGGTATGATGTTTTCAAACAGATCATGACCAACCATCTCATCCACTTTCTGCTCGTTTAATGGTATCTCTTTGCTAGCATTCAGAGGCTTAATGGTCGAAAGTGAGGCTACAGCTGGCATATTTTGATGATAAATGAAGTCATTGTCCTTGTCAAGCTGCTTATAATCGGCTTTCACCGTATCAGTATGCTCTTTCAACAATTCCACAATCTCGTAATCAAAAGACGGATCAAATGCACCATATGAAGAGAGTTTATCCTCTGCTGCCTTGAGGTTCGCCAATGCATTGCCATACTCTTCATTATCACTCTCCACTTTTGAGTTGTAATAGTAGGCTAACGACTCATAATACAACTGCTTGATTTTGCAGTAGTCGTCCTGCTCACTGGGGAAGAATTCTATTCTAATTGTGAGCTCCCTAACTCCTCCATAAAGATTAGCTGCGCTTTGGGCTAATTTTGAGCACAACGAATCCTTTAGAGTGGCACCACTATCCAAATACTTTAATAGGAAGGCCTCTTGTGCCTGTGCAAGCATCAACTTTGAGAATGCTGCAACCGCATCCACATTCATGTCATCGGAAGGTGCATGCATAAAATTCTCTTTAATGTAGGAAAATATACCTGCGGCTTTTTGAAATGCCGAATATGCGGCTTTCAGGTCATCCTTGGAAGAATCGGCTCCAAGCTGCGATAGCAATGCTGCTAGATTGAACAAGACAGATGCCTTTTCAAAGGCAACTGAATGCTGCGATATCTTTTTTGAAGGTTTGAATGCGTCATGCCATGTAAATTCAATCTTTAAAAGATCCATCGGGACCCGGAGCTCAAGAAGTTCCAATTGACCATAGTATCTATACAAAAGATTCTTTGCAATGTCATCTTTGTCTGAATGAACGATATCTGTGCGTAAATTGTCAAATTTGCGAACTGAATCTTCGTAATTGGAAAAGGAGCCATATATTTGCGATAAGAATGCTTTCAACGGATGCACCCAATCAGTGGGTTCAGCCTTTTTCAGTGGAACCGTGATGAACTTCATTATTTATTATGAAGAAATTGATCGTTTATATATTGATAAAATACATATACTTTGAAACACAACAAACACTACACTAATCATTCGTATGGCTGGCGACTCAATTCCTATTCTATTTTTTTTTCTCAATCTGATTTCTTCGAGCAGCTAAATTATGTGCTTTTTTATATTGGCTGCGTGCCGATAAGCTAATAAACGTAACACTTTTACATATCTTTTGCTGTAATTTCATGGACAACATTAGGAGGATAAAAATTAGTCTTGTAGTACATTGCAATTCTAATGACAATTCAAATTGACCATCAAGAAATATATGTACATTGCAAAATAGTCGGACATCTGTATGAACAATAAAAATGAGCACTCACTGTAGTAAAACAAGTACTGATATTGATAGGCAGGGAGAAAAAAAAAACAAAAAAAAAAACAGAAAAAGGGCGCCTTATTTATTTTCGTTATCAGATGCCTTAGCACTATAGTGACTAAAGGTATGCATGCCCAATTATTATCACTAACTGTTAAATCTGACACAAAAATTAATTAGAGTTTGAAGTGGAACTTGGAATTATTCATGAAAACTTAATTGGCGTCATGTCAGAGGTTCAGAAAGTCAAGGATGAGGTTTTCAAGCTCTCAGCTGTGAAATCGCTCGATAACATGGTAAATGATTCGGAAGCACTATTAGCAAGTCTTGAAGACGTGAAATCGGACATTGAAAAAGATAATGATATCAACTTTGATGAGGTGAAAAAATCCGTTGATGAATGGGACAAGAATTCATTACAAAATGAGAAAAGGATACATCGTGCCTTAAGAAATTACGCATCAAAGATTGAGGAGATACCAACAGAGAATGTGGAGCCTATTTGCGAAAGCGTGGGAATTGATCGAAAGTTACAGAAGACTACCATAGATCAGGTGATTGCAGAGGATTTGTTATATAAAGGGGAGTTTAAAATCAGCGAGCAGTTATGCAGGGACAAAGATGAGGAAAAGTTTGCAAATACGGAGAAGCAATTTAAAAGATTGGCATTTTTGACAGATGAAATTCAGAAGAACTCAAACATAAATCCTGCAATTGAATGGGCGGAGGAGAACCTGACAGAATTGACACGAATAGGATCGGATTTACCATTTCGTCTTCAAGTGGCAGCATTTCTTACTCTTCTCTGTACTGGAAATCGTGACAAATACAAGGCCCTTCAATATGCACAGAAGAACTTTCCAGAATACACAAACTCGAACTTGGAGGCCGTTCTAGATACGTTCAGTCTTATCATACGGCCGGATATTGAATCAAGCAAGCTTGAAAAAATGGCTGAAAGCATGAACGTATACATCATTGAGAAGCTCCGTAACGACTTTTGTGCCATAATAGCAAAGCCAGAACAGTCCCCGCTCTACAGTAGTGTAGCAGCAGGTTACATTGCCATACCAGCATTAAAAAAGTATCAGGCGATATCACAAATGACAGGAAAGTTGAACTGGACGGAATCAGACGAGTTACCGGTGGCAGTTCGACTTCCGAAGTGGCTCAGATTCCACCCTACATATATTTGCCCAATTTTGAAAAGAGAGATTGGAAAAAACGGTGAGGAAGCAATAGTTCTTGACTGTGGTCATATTATTTCCTGTTCCGCATATCGTAATCTGTTGGGGTCTAGGAGCGACGGCAGTGCAGTAAAATGCCCATATTGCCCGAAGTTATCGTATAATGCGTGTGAAGGAGTTTTTGTAAATATCTGAAGGGGAGTCAAATATAAATAGTAAGTATAAGATTTCCAATTAGCATTAGTAGATATGATATGCTATGATACTGTATTTTATGATATGAGATACTCTGAAAAAGAAAATTTTTTTTCAGGACTATATTTTTCAAATAGTTACTAAACCACTTTCTGTTTCAACATTGTGTACCTCCATTTGGCTCCTACAAGTTCAAAGGCATTCTTTATACATTAAACTGGATATACATATCAATATGCCGGAAAAACTCAGTAGAAAGGAGCGGAAGAGACGGAGAGTGGAGGAAGATAGTTCAAGTTCGGAATCATCATCTTCTGAAATATCAGAACTTGAAGAAGATATCAATGACGAGGAACAGGAAGCAGAAGCTAATACTAATATTTCTGAACTTGACACTACAAATGTGAAGGATGATACTGTCGGGGAAACTGTGAAATCATCATTAAAAGACATACAGGCAACCCGGAAAAGTATAAGAAAGATCGAGGATCAATTTCCAGATATGAAGAAGCTGGAGATGGAAGTGGATGCTGGAGGGGACCCTAGTAAGATGAGAGATATTAACGGGAAGATAGATGAAACGAGAGAGAGGCTTCTAACTGAATACTTGGCAAAGATACTACCTTCATATGGAGATGACTTAATCCAGCTTCGAAGTAAGCCAGATTTCCATGGAGAGAGCTCAATCCGTATGATTGCAGAACTCTTGAAGACGAGTGGTAATATATTTGATGATGAGACATTAAGAGCAGTCGTCGGAAAGGATATATGATGATGCTGTCCTAGATACTCAACAACTATCAAATTATACCAAGGCATCTGCGAACCGGTGCAAGGATGCAGAACAAGGGATAGAAATGGGCAGAATAAGACAGGAACAGCAGCGATTGAGAAATGATGCAGCTTTTTTGCCTCACATCATGGATTGTCCAATTGCTTCACTTTATTAGCAGTAATGACATCGGAAAGCCAATCTAGATCTGCATGAGGGCTTTTTTTAGGTCCCATCCGATTTTTTTAATTTTTAACTTTTTTATTTTTTTCTCCCTCAGATGTGTTTAGTCGAGGTCACACAAGCCAAAATGGTGGGGGGGCTGAGCCATCAATGGCCAATGATGATTGGTTCATTCTACACATGAAGACTCCGAGATCATTTACAAATTAATTGACATGACAAGAAATCCTCAAATAAGGGCAACTTGCTGATATAACAGTATAGGTACCTTGTTATCGATTTATTAGCATACATGTATGTCAGGCAGGGAGTGAAGAAGGGAGTAGCTAAAAATAAGAAAAAAAAAATAGAAGGAGGATAATTACGCGCGATGGCCAAGAATGCACATACAATTCATACCGTACGAAGCTAAAAACTTACATACATGGCAATGAATAGCCGGCAATTGAAGATCTCCAATCCTCGGCCAAATAAAAACTAAAGGTATATAATATAGATTTTAATATCCAGACTTTGATAGCTAGGAAATCGTAGTTAACATAATTATACTAATTGGAAAATAGGCAAATGTGTGATGTACAAGTGCCACTAGTGGGCTTTAGTGCAGCACATGGAAAAAGTAGACAATAACGAGTACGCGGCAAGTTGCTGTTTAAACAATCTTGGGGAAAAACCTCAAGGTTTCTGGTACAATAAAAAAAAGTACCCATCTACAGGAGCTACTATTTATACCATACAATTCCCCAGCCCCCAAAACCTGACTTTGGAATTAAGGTTTCTGCTATTAGATCTCGATCTTGCCATTTTTTTTGCATTTTATCTTCCTATTTGAAGGGCAGGGAAATAACATCGGGGAAATTAAAAAGGAATCTGCATTTGCATAGATACGTTCGCATAGGCATCAGTAATTAATTATATCAATCGGCATGTTACCAATACTTACGCTTTTATCACTTGTGCTGTCTGGGTGTTTGGCACCCCCTGCACCAGTAGCATCTCCAGGATATCTAAAGATCGATGCATACAAGTACAGAGGATCTACACCGGAAAGTGCAGAACTAGGAGCTGAGCCTTACGTGCTTCAGAAAAGAAACACTGATGGCTCATTGGAGATGACATTGATGAATGAAGAGACATACTACCAGGCAGAAATAGAACTCGGGTCAAATAAGCAGAAGGTCGGTGTGCTTGTTGATACAGGATCGTCTGATTTGTGGGTCATCTCATCCAATAATACTGGATGTAACTCGGACGAGTCTAGTGGAGTGAGTGCTTATGGTGGATACTCCACGGTGTACGAAACAGAATCTGCATATTCCGCGGTGATGAGCGAGATGAGCGAGATGGGAGGCATGGGTGGCGGAGCGTACACTACCACGATGTGGTTTAAAGGTGTTGCACCTTGGCAGATTCGCAATATGAATGCCATTAGCAACAGCAGTGACGTTGAAGTCATGAAGGAAAATAAGGACACAAGTGGAACTGCGACGCAGAATTCGATGAATGCAGTTATGTCGAGTGATGATCCCGAGTCGACACTTGATTGCAATGCGGAGGGAACGTTTGATTCGAGTGAATCATCGAGTTTCAAGTCCAATGGCACATCTTTTTCAATCGAGTATGCCGATTCGACGTTTGCAAAGGGAACATGGGGACACGACACGGTTGTTATAAACGACCAGGCGGTGAAGTCCCTCTCATTTGCCGTGTGCGATGACACAGACAACAAATTGGGTGTTCTGGGTATTGGATTAATGGGATTGGAGACAACTTATGGAGGATCGAGCTCAGGATCTGCAAGCAGCATGTACATGTACGAAAATCTTCCCGCAAAGCTCAAGAGTGACGGCATAACCAAGAGTATTTCTTACTCTATTTACTTGAACGATACCTCGTCGAGCAAGGCAAGCGTGTTATTCGGAGCTGTTGACCACAGCAAGTACCAGGGAACGTTGAACTTGTTCCCGATTATCAACTCGGTTGCCAGCTACGGCTACAAAAACCCGATCCGGTTGGAGATAACGTTGAGTTCGTTCACAGTTGGTTCATACACGGAAAACGAGGAAGTCAAAGTTGCACAGGGCGAGGCAGCAGCACTTCTTGACACCGGTACTACTCTAACGTACATTCCAAGTGATGTTCTTAAGAGGCTAGTCAGCGCTGTCAGTGCAAAGTACAATGCCAACATTGGATACTACATGAAGTGTAGCGACGGCGATAATTACTACGTCACGCTTAATTTCCAGGGTGTCGACTTCCGCTTTTCACTTTCGTCTTTCATGATCTCCTTGACTACCAGCGATGGATCCACATCCTCATATTGTGTCATTGGCTTCCGTTCAAGCGATGATGAATCCTTCACCTTGGGTGATACTTTTCTCCGCAATGTGTACTTTGCTGCCGATCTCGAAAACTACCAGATTGGTATGGCTATGGCGGACTTTGACTCCAATACTGAAGACATCGATCTCATCGAAAGCTCCATCCCATCTGCCAAGTCTGTTGCCTCGTGGTCTGCTACATATGGCCAGAGTGCAACCGTACTCAGTACCGTGCCTGCATCAACAAAGGCTGTGACATATTCAAAACCTACTGGCAATAATGCAGGTGAAGTGTCTGGTGCTACTGGCACTGCCGACTCTCAGGCCTCATCATCTGATTCTCCCGCATCTACAGTTACGACATCTTCTGGCAGCTCATCTTCAGGCTCATCTTCAGGCTCATCTTCAGGTTCGAAGAATGCAGCAGTCACGGCAGTTGGAACAACCCGAATGACAATAATACTGTCGCTGGTTGGAACACTTCTTACTCTATTTTTGTAACTTCGTTCTGCACAGTGTGATATTTTTGTTTTGTATCACTAGACGCGATAATTTGTTTATATATTAATCGAATAAAGCTATTTTGCTTATCGGCAAGCGTAAAAGATAAACTTGTGGTGCAGGGGATTCCGTAGACCTGTAGCTATATATATATATATAGATGTATATACATACGGCGGTTTGTATTGTAATTCGTTAAATACACGAGTATCAGCTGAGACAGGGGAACAAACG
>ERZ746981.207-NODE-207-length-41637-cov-1026.873821_pt1 | contig 41637 bp, 41 predicted proteins | sample MGYA00374948_ERZ746981 | MGnify/ENA primary metagenome ERZ746981 (study PRJEB28757, sample SAMN06711160) | food metagenome | host: microorganism | place: China:Harbin | collected 2017-01-30 | study: EMG produced TPA metagenomics assembly of the Analysis of...
GAGCGTCTGACCGGCACGTCGCTATCGTAGTCAGCAGATAAACGTTTCCGGGTGCCGCCTGTTTTCAAAAAGGCGGCGTTCTTTGAAGCTTTTTGAAAAAAGCTTCACCAAAAACTTTTGTTCCCTCAGCGGCGGGTGAAGGTCCAGTACAGCGGTCTGCGGCCTGCGGCGAAGGCCTTGGCTTCATAGCGGGTCGGGGGCCAGCCTTCGGGGCGGACGGTCGCAGGTGGCGCCGTCTTGAACAGGTCCTGCGCGCCCATGACTTCCTCCACCCATGCCTGATAGGTGGGATCATCGCTCGCCACACGCCAGGTCGCGCCGGGGCGCAGGATGCGGGCGGCCATCTTTACCGTTTCAGGATGCACGAAGCGGCGCTTGGCATGGCGTGACTTGGGCCACGGGTCAGGGAACATGAGAAACAGCCGGTCGATCGACGCATCGGGCAGGCCACGCAGCAGGATACGCGCATCCTCGTCCCAGATCCGCAGCATCTCGGGCACCGGGGCGATGTCTTCCCCCCCTTCGGGCACGACGCGCGAGAGCAAGGAGCACAGGCCGTTCTCGAACACCTCACACGCAATGTAGCCCACATCCGGGTTGGCTTCGTTCTGGGCCAGCGAATGCTCGCCACCACCGAAGCCTACCTCCAGCCATATCTGCGCTGGCTGATGGCCAAAGGCCGTGGCCGGGTCCGTTATCGCCGCCTCGGGAAAACGCATGCGCGGCAGGGTCTGGTCCAGCAGGCGCTGCTGGCGCGGGCGCAGCGGATGGCCGCGCTGGCGCCCATAAAGCCGTTCTGGCGATGCCTTTACATCCACGGAGGCGGTCATGTGTCCGAAAATCCTGCTCCTGCTGCCGTGGCACACGGCATGATTGAAAAACGCAGCGGGGGCCGCCACGACCCGCTTTTACAAGCAGCCATGGCAAGCCCCCTTGATACAGAAGTTTTTGGTGAAGCTTTTTTCAAAAAGCTTCGAAGAACGCCGCCTTTTTGAAAAAAGGCGGCACCCAAAAACCTTTATTGTCTTTTAGCGGTTGAACGCGCCACGCAGGGCATCGACCAGATCAGTCTGCTCCCATGTGAAGTCGTCCTTCGCCGCATCCGGCGTACGGCCGAAGTGACCGTAGGCGGAGGTCTGGGTATAGATCGGGCGGTTGAGACGCAGGTGCTTGCGGATGCCCCGCGGGCTGAGGTCCATGACCTCACGCAGCACACGGCCCAGCTTTTCCTCGTCCACGTCCTTGCCGGTACCATCGAGGTCAACATAGACCGAAAGCGGGTGCGACACGCCAATGGCGTAGGAAACCTGCAGGGTGCAGCGATCAGCCAGGCCAGCCGCCACAATGTTCTTGGCCAGATAGCGGCAGGCATAGGCGGCGGAGCGGTCAACCTTCGTCGGGTCCTTGCCCGAGAATGCGCCGCCACCATGAGGTGCCGCGCCGCCATAGGTGTCCACAATGATCTTGCGCCCGGTCAGGCCGCAGTCACCATCCGGGCCGCCAATGACGAAGATGCCGGTGGGGTTGACGTAGAACTCGCTCTCCGGCGGCATCCAGCCCTCGGGCAGGACATCACGCACGATGCTGCCCAGTTCCTCACGGATGGTGGCCTGGCTGGCCCCTTCAACATGCTGGGTGGAAATCACGACGGAGGTGGCGCCAACCGGCTTGCCATCGACATAGCGCAGGGTGACCTGGCTCTTGGCGTCGGGCTGCAGCGCTGCCGCACGCGGATCACCCGCCTTGCGCAGGTCGCGCACGCGGTGAAGGATGTCATGCGCGTAGAACAGCGGGGCCGGCATCAGGCTTTCGGTCTCACGCGTGGCGAAGCCGAACATGATGCCCTGGTCGCCCGCGCCCTCGTCCTTCTCACCCGCGCTGTCAACGCCTACGGCGATATCGGCGGACTGGGCGTGGAGGTAGTATTCCACCTCGGCATTGCGCCATGAGAAGCCGGCCTGATCGTAGCCGATATCCTTCACCGCCTCACGCGCGCCCTCGATCAGCAGTTCGGGCGTGACGGAGGACGGACCACGCACTTCACCCGCCAGGATGATGCGGTTGGTGGTGACCATCGTTTCGCACGCAACGCGCGATTCACCGTCTGCCGTCAGGAATGCATCCAGAACGGTATCACTGATCCGGTCGGCGACCTTGTCAGGATGCCCTTCGGATACGGATTCCGATGTAAACAGAAAATCGCCTTTATTACGCATGATGGTCCTGTCTGCCTCATATGGAGTAGGATGATTGACGCCTGCGGAACCCGGCGCATGATCGCATGCGTTTGGCCGAAAGCTGTTCAGGCGTCAAGCCATTTCCCCGAATGGCACCATCCCGCTGCCCCATGGAATGCAGGCGGATCTAGCGCGTCGGCTGCTTCAGGCCCAGCACGTCTTCCATGTCATACAGGCCGGGTGGCCGTGTGCGCAGCCACTGCGCCGCCCGCACGGCACCCGTGGCGTAAACCCTGCGGTCAAACGAGCGGTGGGTCAGGCTGATCTGTTCATGGCTGGAGGTAAAGATGACCGAATGTTCCCCCACGATCTGGCCACCGCGCAGCGCCGCAAAGCCGATCGCGCCATCGGTGCGCGGGCCGGTATGGCCGTCACGCCCGCTTTCAATATGCTCTTCCAGCCTGATGCCGCGCCCCTCGGCCACCGCGCGCCCCATGGCCAGCGCCGTGCCCGAGGGGGCATCCACCTTCTGGCGATGGTGCATTTCCAGTATCTCGGCATCGTAATCACTGCCGGGCAGGGCGGCCCCCATCTGCCGGGCAAGGCGCGTGACCAGTGTGACACCGGGCGAGAAATTGGCCGCCTGCACCACGGCAATCCGCCGTGCCGTGGTATCAACCGCCTGCTGCTCGCGCGTGGACAGGCCGGTCGTGCCCAGTACCCACGCGGTGCCGGCCAATGTCAGTGCGATCGCATGTGTCTCGACCGTCGCTACATGGGTGAAATCAATCACCACATCGCATTGCGGTGCCAGATCCGAGATATCCGCATAGACCGGGCAGTCTATTCCGGTCACAGGGGCCCCATCGCGCGTTGTGCCGCCGACCAGCAGGGCACCGCCAGCGGGCACTTCCTCGGCCAGAAGGCGACCGACACGCCCGTTCAGGCCCGCAATCCCGATACGCAATGGCTGCGTGTCCATGCAGTCTTCTCCATCAGTCCAGATACAGAAATGGCGGCGCGACCGGGGGATCGCGCCGCCTGAACCTATCCATGGTGCGAGTTGGGGGGAATCACCATGAATAGTGCCCTGACCCTACACCTGAATAACCAGTCTTTTCAACCACCACCCCGGCATGCCAGCCAAGGCGGAAGGACAGGGACCTACAGCTTTCCCTCAAAAAAATCCTTCACCTTGCTGAAAAAACCCGTGCTCTCGGGGCTGCCCTTGGCATGGCCCGAGGCATCGCCCTCGAATTCCTCCAGCAGCTCGCGCTGGCGCTTGGTCAGGTGGCGCGGCGTTTCCACCACCACCTGAATATACATGTCGCCCCGCGCGGATGAACGCAGCACCGAGAAGCCCTTGCCACGCAGGCGGAAATGCTCGCCTGTCTGGGTCCCTGCCGGGATCTTGACCTTCGAGCGTGACCCATCAACCACCGGCACCTCGATCTCGGTACCCAGTGCGGCCTGCGCCATGCGCACGGGCACGCGGCAGTAGATGTTGGACCCATCACGCTGGAAGATGGGATGCGCTTCCACCGTTACATGGACATACAGGTCACCCGCCGGCACGCCCTTGCCGCCCGCCTCGCCCTCGCCAGACATGCGGATGCGGGTTCCGTCCTCGACCCCTGCGGGGATGGCGACTTCAATGGTGCGGTTCTTTTCCACCGTGCCGGTGCCGTGGCATTCCTTGCACGGATTGCGGATCAGGCGGCCCGTGCCATGACAGGTGGGGCAGGGACGTTCCACAAAGAAAAAGCCCTGCTGGGCGCGCACCTTGCCCGCGCCATGACAGGACGGGCAGGTCTCGGGCGGCTGGTCCCTGTCGGCCGATCCGGTGCCGTCGCAGCTTTCACATGTGACCCGGCTGGGCACGGTGATCTTTTTCTTTACCCCGGCAAAGGCCTCGGCAAAGGTGATGGTCACCTGCACCTGCAGGTCCGCACCCGAACGGCGGCCACCGCGCCTGCCGCCCATCATGTCGCCGAACATCTGCTCGAAGATGTCGCCAAGGCCCCCGCCGCCGAAATCAAACCCGCCGGCCCCGGCGCCCGGTCCACCGCCCTCGAAGGCGGCATGGCCAAAGCGGTCATAGGCGGCACGCTTGTTCTCGTCCTTCAGGACATCATAGGCTTCATTGATTTCCTTGAACTTGCCTTCCGCCTCCGCATCGCCCTGATTGCGGTCGGGGTGGTATTTCATGGCCAGCCTGCGATACGCCCGCTTGATCTCGTCGCCATTGGCATCGCGCGAAACCTCAAGGACTGAATAATAATCTATCTTGGTGGCCATGGGGATCCTCTAGCAAACGCGGCGGCCCGTCTTCATGCGGCGCGCACCTCGCGTTCCGGGTAATGGTTGGTCAGAATATGAAAAGCGCCCGTCTTCACAGAAGCACGGGCGCCACCCTGGTGAAAGGGCGGGGTGGCCACCCGGGCCACCCCTTCCTTCCGGAGCCTGTATGGACGCCTTGCGGCGATCAGGACTTCTTGGAGTCGTCCACGTCCTCGAAGTCGGCATCGACCACTTTTTCGTCCTTCGGTGCGCCGCCGGGGGCGGCACCCGGCGCGGCACCTTCGGCCTGGCCTGCCTTGTAGACAGCCTCGCCAACCTTCATCGCAACCTGCGTCAGGCGATCGGTCGCCGTCTTCAGGGCCTCGGCATCGGTGCCTTCCAGCGCCTTGCGAACTTCGGCAATCGCCGCTTCCGCCTCGGTCCTGTCAGCAGCCGGAACCTTGTCCCCCGCTTCGGACAGGGACTTCTCGACCTGATGGGTCAGACCTTCGGCCTGGTTGCGGGCCTCGACCTGCTCCTTCTTGACCTTGTCCGCCGCGGCATTCGCCTCGGCATCCTTCACCATCGCCTGGATATCGGATTCGGACAGGCCGCCAGAGGCCGCGATCTTGATCTGCTGCTCCTTGCCGGTCGCCTTGTCCTTGGCCGAGACGGACACGATGCCGTTGGCGTCGATGTCGAACGTCACCTCGATCTGCGGCACGCCACGCGGGGCGGGCGCGATGCCGGTCAGGTCGAAGTTGCCCAGCAGCTTGTTGTCAGCCGCCATCTCACGCTCGCCCTGATAGACCTTGATGGTCACGGCACTCTGGTTGTCCTCGGCCGTGGAGAAGGTCTGGCTCTTCTTGGTCGGGATCGTGGTGTTGCGGTCGATCAGGCGGGTGAACACGCCACCCAGCGTCTCGATACCCAGCGACAGCGGGGTCACGTCCAGCAGCAGCACGTCCTTGACGTCACCCTGCAGCACCGCGCCCTGCACCGCAGCACCAATGGCGACCACTTCGTCGGGGTTCACGTTGCGGGCGGGTTCCTTGCCGAAGAACTGCTTGACCGCCTCGATCACCTTGGGCATGCGGGTCATGCCGCCGACCAGGACAACCTCGTCAATCTCGCCGGCGGAAACGGACGCATCCTTCATCGCCGCGCGGCAGGGTTCCAGCGTGCGCTGGATCAGGTCATCCACCAGGCTTTCCAGCTTGGCGCGGGTCAGCTTGAGCACAAGGTGCTTGGGGCCGGACGCGTCAGCGGTGATGAACGGCAGGTTGATCTCGGTCTCCTTGGAGGAGGACAGCTCGATCTTCGCCTTTTCCGCCGCTTCCTTCAGGCGCTGCAGGGCCAGCTTGTCCTGACGCAGGTCGATGCCCTGCTCACGCTTGAACTCGTCGGCCAGGTAGCTGATGATGCGGGCATCGAAGTCCTCACCACCAAGGAAGGTGTCACCGTTGGTGGACTTCACCTCGATCACGCCATCGGAAATCTCGAGGATGGAGACGTCGAACGTGCCGCCACCAAGGTCATAGACCGCGATGGTGCCGCCGTTCTTCTTCTCCAGCCCGTAGGCAAGGGCTGCCGCCGTCGGCTCGTTGATGATGCGCAGCACTTCCAGACCGGCGATACGGCCCGCGTCCTTCGTGGCCTGACGCTGGGCGTCATTGAAGTAGGCCGGAACGGTGATGACCGCCTGGGTCACCTTCTCACCGAGGTAGGACTCGGCGGTTTCCTTCATCTTGCCCAGAATGAAGGCGGAAATCTGTGCCGGGGCGTATTTCTTGCCCTGTGCTTCCACCCATGCATCGCCGTTGTCACCCTTGACGATGGCGTACGGGACAAGTTCCTTGTCCTTCGTGACCGTCGGGTCGTCGTAGCGGCGGCCGATCAGGCGCTTGACCGCATACAGGGTGTTGGCCGGGTTGGTGACGGCCTGACGCTTCGCGGCCTGGCCAACCAGCATTTCACCGCTGTCGGTAAACGCCACCATGGACGGGGTGGTGCGTGCGCCTTCGCTGTTCTCGATGACGCGGGTTTCGTCGCCTTCCCGTACGGCAACGCAGGAATTGGTCGTACCAAGGTCGATACCGATAACCTTGCTCATATGGATACTCTCCTTTTCAGCGGCCTGTCCGGACCCGAAGCATCGGGACAGACCCTTTCTTTCCTATCGTCCGGGGCATGGGGCGGACTGTCGTTCCACATCCGCCCGTATTCCCGGCTGTTATTATCGATGTAGGCAACCCGCTCCCCCCTTTCAAGAGGATCGGGACACCGCCCGGCAGGATTTCAGCCTGCCTGCGCCGGCCCCTTGGAGACGACAACCATGGCCGGCTTGAGCAGCCGCCCGTGCAGCGTCCAGGCCGGGGTCCAGGCTTCCATCACGGTGCCATGGCCATGTTCGTCGCTATGCTGTTCGGACATGGCCTGATGCAGGTTGGCGTCGAACGGCTTGCCCTTCGCGTCTTCGGCCTTGATGCCATTGCGCTCAAGGATGCCGACGAAGGAACGCTCCGTGCTCTCGATCCCTTCACGCATGCGGGTCAGCAGGCTGTCCTCGCCTTCGGTGGCGGGGGGGAGGCTGGCCACCGCGCGCTTGAGGTTGTCGGCGGCCTCGACCACGTCCTTGGCGAATTTCTGCACGGCGTACTGCCGCGCGTCCTCCACCTCGCGCTTGGCGCGGCTGCGCACGTTCTGGGTCTCGGCTTCCGCGCGGACCCATTTGTCACGCAGGGCCGCCACCTCGGCCTCAAGCTCGGCTATGCGGGCATCGACCGGGCTTTCCTGCGCGGGGGCGGCACCGGGTGCCTCCGGCTGGGCCGCCGCATGGGATGAAGGTGTGCCGTGGCCCTCGGGGGTTCCGGCAAAGGGGTTGGGGTCTGTGTTCTCGCTCATGCTCTTACAAGTAGGTAACGGCTGGCCGATGGACAAGGCGTTGCGCCTGCGGCAGGCATGCCGATTTTGCGCAACGTACCCGCCGTGAACGGGGCAGCCGGAATGACGTTGTCACTCCAGTGAAGCAGGAACCCGCATCCCCTCATGACATGCGGGCGGATATGACGCTATGCTGCAACCGCCTGCCGGGCAAGGTACCGGCGGTCATGACCGGATCGGTACAGGAGCAAAAAGAGACCCCCCATGGAGCCAACGAAACAGACGATCGTGCTGGTTGACGATGACAGGAACATCCTGACCTCCGTGCAGATGACGCTGGAGGCGGAAGGCTTCATTGTCCGCACCTATACCGATGGCGAGAGTGCGCTGCACGGTCTGTCGTCCCGTCCGGCGGATCTGGCCGTGCTCGACATCAAGATGCCGCGCATGGACGGGATGGAGCTGCTGCAGCGCCTGCGCGCGCGCTCGCAGCTGCCGGTCATCTTCCTGTCCTCCAAGGACGAGGAGGTGGACCAGCTCATGGGCCTGCGGCTGGGGGCGGATGACTACATCACCAAGCCGTTTTCCCAGCGCCTGCTGCTGGAACGCATCCGCGCGCTGCTGCGCCGCAACGAGGTGAGCCGCAGCGAGGCCGCCGGCATAAGCCCCACCGGCACCATGGTGCGCGGCGCGCTGTCGCTGGACGAGACCCGCCACCAGTGCCTGTGGCATGGCCGCGACATCCAGCTTACGGTCACCGAATTCCTGCTGGTCAAGGCCCTGGCGGCGCGCCCCGGACTGGTCAAGTCGCGTGACCAGCTGATCGATGCGGCCTATGGCGAGAACATCTATGTCGATGACCGCACGATCGACAGCCACATCAAGCGCGTGCGCAAGAAGTTCCGGCAGGTGGACGACGCGTTCAACCAGATCGAGACGCTGTACGGAATCGGTTACCGCTACAAGGAAGAATGACCCCGCCGGATGCCGCGTTCCTTCCTGTCCTCCCTTCCCCTGCCGCCCCCCCTGCGCAGGCTGGTCCCGCGCCGGTGGAGCGGGGACAGCCAGAACAGCGTTGCCGAATTCATGGAATACCGGACCCGGCTGGTTTCCCCGCTCATGCGGCGGATCCTGCTGGTCAACACGCTGCCGCTGGGGCTGCTTGCGCTGACGCTGCTCTATCTTACGCAGTTCCAGAACAGCCTGCTGGAAGCCGAGGTGTCGGCCCTGCGTGAGCAGGCGCGCATCTATGCCGGTGCCCTGGGCCACAGCGCCATGGCCACCGCGCGCCATGAGACGGTACTGGAACCGGCACTGGCCCGCCCGCTGCTGCTGCGCCTGACCGAACCCAGCCCGAGTGCCCATGCCCGCCTGTTCGCACCCGACGGGCAGGTCGTGGCCGACAGCCGGGCCGACCAGCCCGTGCCCCCCGGTGCCCCGGTCCGGGCCACGCCACTTTCCAGTGCCGAGGAGGAGGACCATTCCTCCCCCCTCCATCCGCCTTCCATCAACATGGGGGAGCGGCTGTACAACTGGCTTCTGGCCCAGCTGCCCACCCTGTCGGGGGAGCGGATCATGATGCTGGACACGCCGGATTCCGACCCCTCCATCCAGCCGGTCACCCAGCCCGACGGCACGCGGGTGATGGAAATCCCGCCCTATATCCGCCGCAACGCCAACCACCAGCTGATGGTGACCGTGGCCGAACCGGTAATGGATGATGCCCAGACGACGGTCGGCATCATCCAGCTGACACGGGAGGCACGGGATGTGGACCGCTCGCTGTTCGCGGTGCGCTCCTCCATCCTGTCGCTGTTCCTCATGGCGCTGGCGCTGACCATCCTGCTGTCATGGTACCTGTCGCTCACCATCGCGCGCCCGCTGCTGCGGCTGGCGGCCTCGGCCCATATCATGCGCGAATCCTCGGGCCGGACGGACATGGTGCCCGAACGCCTGCTGGCCCGGGGTGACGAGATTGGCGAAGTCGCCCGCGCCCTGCAGGACAGCGCCAGCGCATTGTGGGCCCGCATGGACGCCATCGAACGCTTTGCCGCCGATGTCAGCCATGAGATCAAGAACCCGCTTTCCTCCATCCGCTCGGCCATCGAAAGCCTGCTGCGCATCGATGATCCCGCGCGCCAGCGCCGCCTCATGTCGATCATCAATGATGACGTGCGCCGACTCGACCGGCTGATTACCGATATCGCCGATGCCAGCCGCGTGGATGCCGAACTCTCGCGCACCCGGACCGAGCCGGTGGCCATCGTGCCGCTGCTGTCCGTGCTGACCGAAATCCATCAGGCCACCCGCCAGCCCGGCCAGCCCTACATGGTCGTGGCCAGCAGTGGCGACAGCCCGGAGCGCCGCCTGACCGTGCTGGCGGTGGAGGACCGGCTGGTACAGGTGCTGCGCAACCTGATCGGCAACGCCATTTCGTTCTCGCCCCCCGACGGCAAGATCCTGCTCAGCGCGGTACCGGCGGGCAACATGGTGGAAATTGCGGTCAGTGATGACGGCCCCGGCATTCCGCAGGCCAAGCTGGACAACATTTTCGACCGCTTCTATTCGGAACGGCCCAGCAGCGAGAATTTCGGCCAGCATTCCGGGCTGGGCCTGTCCATCAGCAAGCAGATCATTACCGCCCTGCGTGGCACCATCAGTGCGGAAAACCGCACCGATGCCGATGGCCATGTGCAGGGTGCCCGCTTCGTGATCTGCCTGCCCCGGGTGGAACCCAAGCCGGAGGTCAGCCGACCTCATCCGTAGCGCGGGTGTAGCGGCGGTAGCGGAAGGGCGGCGGCTCGACAGGCAGTGTTTCCAGCACTTCCAGCACCCGGCCGTGATCGGGCGCGCGGCTGCAGACCGGGTCGGTCGCGGCGGCATTCCCCGCCAGTGCCAGCGCCTGGCAGCGGCAGCCACCCCAGTCCTTTTCCCGCTGGTCGCAGCTACGGCAGGGCTGGGGCATCCAGTCCGTGCCCCGGAACATGGTGAACAGCGGCGCCTCACGCCAGATATGCTCCAGCGTGTCGGTCCGCACATCGGGGAAGGTGACGTTGGGGATCGTCTCGGCCGCATGGCAGGGCAGCACCCGGCCAGAGGGGGAGATGTTGATGAACCGCCGCCCCCAGCCGCCCATGCAGGGTTTTGGCCGGTCGGCATAATAATCGGGGGTGACGTAATCGATGCTCAGGCGGCCTTCGTATTCTTTGCGCGCCGCTTCCACCGCCTGCGTGGTCTGTTCAAGCTGGGCTGGCGTGGGCATGAGGGCGGCGCGATTGGCCAGGCCCCAGCCATAATACTGCGTATGCGCGATCTCGACCCGGCGGGCACCCATTGCCACCGCCGCTTCCAGCATCCGGGGCACGCGGCAGGCGTTTTCGCGGTAGATGACGAAGTTCAGCGTAAGCGGCATGCCATCGGCCGCGATCAGCCGGGCCGCTTCAATCTTGCGGGCCTGCGCGCCCTTCATGCCGCCCACATGCTCGGCATTTGCCGTATCAATATCCTGAAAGGAAAGCTGGACATGATCCAGCCCGGCTTCCACCAGCACCGGGAACGTCTTCTCGTTCAGCAGCACGCCGGACGTGATGAGGTTGGTGTAAAGCCCCAGCCCCACCGCATGGCGGATCAGGTCGGGCAGGTCGGGGCGGCTCATCGGCTCCCCACCCGAAAAATGGACCTGCAGCACCCCCATTTCCGCCGCCTGGTCCAGCACGCTGATCCATTCGGCGGTGGACAGTTCGTTCCGGCGCGGTTCCAGCGCCAGCGGGTTGGAACAGTACGGGCACTGCAACGGGCAGCGATGCGTCAATTCCGCCAGGAGGCTCATGGGGGAAAGGAGCGTGTCTGTCATGATACCACCAGCACCTGCCGGGTTGTAAGGTCACTGACCATGACATGGACATCACGCCCGATCACATCAACCGGGGCGGCGAACCGGCTGGCCAGTTCGGACACGATCTGCCCCAGCGTGCGGGTGCCATCAACCAGTTTCAGCACCTCGGCGGCAATCGGGTCGGGAATGAAGGCCCGCTCCGGCGCCTGGATGATCCACCGCTCACGCACGCGGTCATGCTGCAGCCGGACCCCGCGCGCAAACCGGATGATGCTGTCGTCTGTCAAGCCCGTGCCGGTCATGCCGCATCCGGGCGGAAGGCACCGGGGGGAATGCGGGCAGGGGTAACGTAGGCGTATTCCAGTTCATCCAGCATGGACCACAGCACGCCACACTTGAATTTCAGCGCATCCAGCACCGCTTTCTGCTGTTCTGGCGTGCGGGCATGTTCCTTCACGTAACCCAGGGCAAAATCGGAATCACGCGGGGCCTGTGTCAGGCGCGGCTGGAAATAGGCCAGTGTTTCCGGCGTGATGAAATCGTAATGCCGCAGCATGCCCGCCACGCGCTCGCTTATGATAGTGGGCGAGAACAGTTCGGTCAGCGACGAGGCAATGGCCTCAAGGATGGAGCGGTCGCGCACGAAGGCCACATAGGCATCCACCGCGAAACGGGTGGCGGGCAGCAGCCCGTCCAGCGATTCCACATAAGCGCGGTCCAGCCCCAGCCCGTCGGTCAGCTTCAGCCAGCGGGCAACACCGCCGGTGCCGGGTGCGTCACCATCATGGTCCACCAGCCGCCTGCGCCATTCGCGCCGCAGTTCCGCCGTGGGCAGGCGGGCGAGCAGGGTCGCGTCCTTGGCCGGAATGCTGGCCTGGTAGTAGTAGCGGTTGAGCGCCCAGGCCTGCACCTGCGCGCGGCTGAGCTTTCCGTCATGCAGCGCGCGATGGAAGGGGTGCAGGTTGTGGTAGCGTTCCGCCCCGATGGCGCGCAGTGCGGCCTCGAGTTCATCGGGGGAAAGCAGTTTTCCGCTCATGCCGTAATCCTCATCCCGTCATGGGAGATTTCCCACCCTGCCGCCTCGACCTGGGCGCGTTCGGGCGAATCCGCCAGAAGGACAGGGTTGGAATTGTTGATATGTATGAAAATCCTGCGCCTGATGCCCAGGTCACGCAGGGCGGCGATGGTGCCGTCCATGCCATCCATGGACATATGGCCCATGCGGCGGCCGGTCTTTTCACCCAGGCCCGCGCGGACCATCTCGTCATCCACCCACAGCGTGCCATCAAAGAACACGGCATCCGCGCCCCGCAGGCGTACGCGCAGGTTGTCGGTCATGCGCGCGCAGCCGGGCACGAAGCACACGCGGTGGCTGCCATCGGATATTTCCAGCCCGATTGTCTCGCCATTTTCGCATATGGCGGCGGGATCAGGCCCGGACTCGGCATAAAGCGGCACCTTGCCCGGCACCGCGAACGGCACGATGGTCAGCCCGGCAGGCGACCCATCAGGCAGTTTCAGCGTAAGGGGCTGGTCGAGTCCCATCGGCGTGCGGGTCACGACCGCGCGGTTCAGGGCTTCGAAAATGGGGTTGGCATCCAGCATGGAGAGCACTTCAGGCGTGGCCAGCAGTTCAAAGGGCTGGCGTTCACGCAGCGTGAGCAGGCCGGTAATGGTGTCCACCTCGCCACCGGTCAGGATCACGCCGGCAATGGGGGTGGAGCGCAGGCCCTCGCTGGGATGCAGCGCCGGGGTCTGGTTTATCTGGGTCCGCAGGTCGGGGGATGCGTTGACCACGAACCAGTTCTTTCCATCCCCACTAATGGCGATGGAAGCCTGGGTACGGGGCAGGGCTGCCGGATCGCCGGCCCTGGCCCGTCTGCAACCGGGAGCATTGGAATTCCACTGCGGAAATCCGCCACCCGCCGCCGCGCCGAGAACGATAATGTCGATCATGGACGCAGAGTGTAGAAGAAAAACGCCGCCTGTGCGAGACAGGCGGCGCTATTCCTTACTTCTTTTCGCCACAGACGTAGCTGTTGATCTCGGCGCCCAGGGGGACTTCAACAATCTTGGGGGTGTTCCAGGCCATGGGATTCTCCATTGGTTGCGGTGGTGGAAGGCAGGCGCCTTCCCTCCGCTGTATTTGACCCCTGTCCAACCGGGCTTTCAAGTCGTGAGTCCGGCACGGACGTGCCATAAAATTCACGTTAGCGTGTACCCCGCAGGCCCCTGCAATGGTTGCGTAGCGGGAATGTGCCAAAATCCTTGGTCGTGACCGCGTGGTACCGCCATAAGGGTTCCAGCGCGGACACATGACCGGTCCGGCACCGGAAGCGCCCTGGCCGTCCAGGCCATGCCAGCCACACGCCAGGACACCTGATCCATGCCGCCCGAGACCGAGCCACCCCCATCCTATGAACAGATCCAGCAGCAGCGCGCCAACGAGGCCATGCGCCACAGCCGGATCGACACGCGCACCGCCTGCCTGCTGCTGCTGAGCGTGCTGGCGGTTTTCTATACGCTGTATTTCGCGTCGGCCATCATTCTGCCCATGATCCTGGCGCTGGTGGTCAACCTGCTGCTGTCAACACCGCTGCGCTTCCTGCACATGCGCCTGCGCCTGCCCAAGCCGCTGGCAGCGCTGTGCCTGATCCTGTGCGTATTCGGTATCGTGGGGGCGGTGGGTACCGCCATTTCCGTACCCGCCACCGGCTGGCTGGAACGCGCGCCCGATGCGCTCAATACGCTGCGCGAACGGCTGGCCTTCCTGCGCGGGCCGTTTCAGCTGCTGACCAGCGCGTCCGAGCGCATCCATAATTTCATGACCATCGCGGGTGGCCATGTCGACCATACACCCGCCGAAACGGCGGATGGTCACATAATTGTCATTACCTCCCCCAGCGGGGGGGTGGAGGGGCTGGACCGCTTCAGTTCCTCCATCCTGCTGGGCACGCAGGCGTTCATGGGGCAGTTCTTCACCATGATCCTGATGCTGTTCTTCCTGCTGGCACAGGGGGACAGCCTGCTCCGGCGCTTCGTGGAAATCATGCCCACCTTTGCCGACAAGCGGCGCGCGGTGCAGATCGCCTACCAGATCGAGCGCAATGTCTCGCAGTACCTGGCCACCATCACCATCATCAACAGCCTTGTGGGGCTAGTGAACATGACGCAGTGCTGGCTGCTGGGCATGCCCAACCCGCTGCTGTGGGGGGTGGTGGCGTTCCTGCTCAACTACATTCCCATCATCGGGCCGATGATGGGCATCATCATCTACTTCCTGGTCGGACTGTTCGTCTATCCGTCGGCCTGGCAGGCGCTGCTGCCGCCGGCCATCTACCTGTGCATCCACCTGACGGAAGGCGAGACCATAACCCCCATGGTGCTGGCACGCCGCTTCACGCTCAACCCGGTTCTGGTCATGGCGTCCCTCATGTTCTGGGACTGGCTATGGGGTATTTTCGGGGCGTTCCTGTCGGTGCCGCTTCTGGCCGTGTTCAAGATCATCTGTGACCATGTGGATATCCTGACCCCCATCGGCCACATCGTGGGGGGACCCGCCCGCACGCCAGCAGCCAAGCCCCGCATTACCGCAATGGACGGAACCACCACGGCGGGGCAGGACGACTGACTAACCGTTACCGGCGGCCAGCACTTCCAGCTTGGCAACCGAGAGGACGGTGATGGCATAGCCCTTGCCCACCTCGATCATGCCCTGGGCGCGCATCCAGCTCAATGTGCGGCTGACGGTCTCGATCGTCAGGCCAAGGTAGTCCGCGATGTCACCACGCGTCATGGGCAGGTGCAGGCGGCCGCCATTGCCGTCCTGCCCGGGTGGCAGGCCCGCATGCATCTGGTCCAGCAGGAAGCTGGCCACGCGCTCACGCGCGGTCTTGCGGCCCAGCAGCAGCATCTGGTTCTGGGCCGCGACGAGTTCATTCGAGGCCTCTTCAAGCAGGCGGCGTTCCAGCTTGGGGAAATCGTCCAGCAGTTCGGTCATCTTCTCACGCGAGAAGCGGCAGACACGCACCGTATCGACCGCCTCCGCCCCGAAGGCGTAACTGTCCGACACCGCAAGCCCGAGGAAATGACCGGGGGCTGCAAATCCCGTAATCTGGCGGCGCCCGTCGGGCAGGGCCTTGAACAGCTTGACCGTGCCGGAGGTGACATTGAAGAAATCGGTGGCGGGCGCACCCTCTTCTATGAAGCCACGGCCGGGGGGCACGATGGACTCCACCGCCACTTCCGCCAGGCGCGAAATGTCACCCGGTTCGATCACGCTGCATACGCTGTTGGGCCGCACGGTGCAGGTAGTGCAGAAATCGGCCTGCACCCCGCCTGATCCGATCACGATACGCCGTGGCCTCGATTCAAACTGACACGAAGGCATATCCGACATAATTATTTCCAATCACTCTCAGGCGCCTGCGTTCCGGCGCCTTAAGTAACCGGAGATGCCCTGGCTCCCTAGAAATACACTAAAATGCATTTGCCAAGAGCTAGGAGTATGACAGATGGTTTGATGTAAATCAATGCATCCCAAAGGCAATAATAAGGTAAACACTGCAGGTCTTCATAAAAAATTCCAGCCCCGAGGAAATCCCGACGCGTGCACGTCCCCCCCCAGCCCATGGTCAGACGACTGGAACCTGCGGACGTGCCGTTGCTATATCCCCTGATCCGGATTTCCTTCCCCCATATCACCCTGCAGGAATGGGTACGCATCGGCCGCAGGCTGGCCCGCTCCGGCCCCCGTGCGCGCGAAGGCATGCTGGTCGCCCGTTACGGCCCCGCGCGCCCGCCCTGTGGCATGGCCACGTTCCGGCGCGGGTTTGACCTGTGCTCGGGCGATACGCTGACATCCGATTACATCATCGCCCTCAGCTATACGCATGAACAGCAGATCATGAACGCCCTGCTGCCCGCCATGGAAACCCTGGCGCGTGAACTCGGCTGCGATGCAATACGAACATTTTCCTATAATAAACCCACCATCAACCGGGACAGCGCGGTACGGAAACTGTGTTCATCCGGCCACATTACCGAAAGAACAGTCCACCTGGACCACAACAAGGAAATAGATCGGGGTCTTTGATTGATTCACATCAAAGCCGGATGCTAGGTGGCCGTGATTTCTGCACTGATCACATCAGGTTGAATATTCTCAACGTCTTCCTTTCCACACGGATGGAATGAAAAATTAAGGTCTGCTCACGATGAAGAACATTCGTAAATTCGCCATGTCGGCAGCACTGGGTGCTGCGACCCTCGCACCCGTTGCGGTCCATGCGCAGACCGCCACCCCTTCCACCTACGTCAACGCCCCGATCGCCAACCCCGTTGCCGTGGCGCAGCCCAAGGGCCATTGCGGCATCTTCCAGACCTGCTCCACCACCAAGATCGGCCTGGGCCGCGGTGACTTCATGATCCGCCTGTCCGCCGTGGGCGTGCTGCCCGAAGACCGTGACAGCAAGGTCTGGGCAAATGGCACCGCCCTGAGTGGCACCCGCGTCAAGACGACCGACCAGGTCATGCCGGAACTGACGTTCGAATACTTCGTGACCGACAACATCTCGCTCGACCTGATCGCCACCAGCACCCGCCATGAAGTGCAGGCCAATGGCGGCGCGCTGTCCCAGATGACCGGCAACAGCAAGACCGACGTGGGCAGCGCATGGGTGCTGCCGCCGACAGTGACCGTTGCGTGGCATTTCCGTCCGCACAAGCGCCTGAACCCGTATGTGGGCGTGGGCGGCACCTTCATGTGGTTCCACAACATGAACGCCAGCGGCGCGCTGGGCCTGTCCAAGCTGAACTCCGGCTTTACCGGTGGCCCGTCCATCAACGCCGGTGTGGACTACCAGCTGGTCGGCAACTGGTTCTTCAACTTCGACGTCAAGCAGATGTTCGTGCGCATGCACGCCTGGGCGGAAAACAGCAGCGAGAGCCTGAAGGTCAAGGCCCACGACTCGCTCGACCCGACCGTGGTGTCCGCCGGTATCGCCTACCGGTTCTGATGGCATGAGCGCGGCGGACAGCACCCTGCTTTCCCGCTACGGGGGCAACCTGCCGCGTTATACCAGCTACCCCACCGCAGCGCAGTTCAGCGATGCGGTGGGCCCGGCGGACAGCCGCCAATGGCTTTCCGCCCTGCCGGCCTCGCAGCCGGTCTCCCTTTATCTTCACGTTCCCTTCTGTGACACGCTATGCCGGTTCTGCGGGTGCAATACCGCCGTACTGCGCAACGCGGATGCCCGCGCCGCCTATGGCGCGCTGCTGCTGGAGGAACTGCACCGGATTGTTGCGATCCTTGGCCCGCAGCGCCGGATCAGCCACCTGCAATGGGGCGGCGGCACGCCCACCACGCTGCCCACGGGCACGATGCGCCGGGTCATGCAGGCCATCCGCCAGAACTTCATCATCCTGCCCGATGCCGAGATCAGCATCGAGGTCGATCCCCGCCATCTGCCGGCCGCATACCCCGCGCTGCTGCATGAACTGGGCTTCAACCGCGCCAGCATGGGCGTGCAGGATCTGGACCCTGACGTGCAGGAAGCCTGCGGGCGCATCCAGAGCTGGGAGCAGACCCGTGACTGCCTGGATGCCTTGCGCGCGGCGGGCGTGAACGCGATCAACATCGACCTGATCTACGGCCTGCCCCGGCAGGATACGGCAGGCGTTGCCCGCACGGCACGGGCCGTGGCCAGCCTGCGTCCGGACCGGCTGGCCGTGTTCGGCTATGCCCATGTGCCGTGGAAGCAGAAGCGCCAGGCCCTCATCCCCACGGGCCAGTTGCCCGGACCGGCCGACCGCGTGGCGCAGCGCGCAGCCATTGATGGCGTGCTGCGCGCGGAGGGCTTCCTGCCCGTGGGGCTGGACCATTACGCCAGCCCCACCGACAGCATGGCCCGCGCCATGGCGACCGGCACGCTGCACCGCAATTTCCAGGGTTATACGGTTGATGCCGCTGCCGCCCTGATCGGGATCGGCGCCTCCGCCATTTCCGCCCTGCCCGGCGGCATGACGCAGAATGCCGTCTCGTCCGCAGCCTATGCCCGGCTCATGGCGCAGGATACGGACAGCCTGCCGGTTGTGCGCGGCGTGGCGCTGGATGCCGATGACCGGCTGCGTGCCACCATCATAGAACAGGTGATGTGCACCCTGCAGGCCGATCTTGCCGAAACCACGACACGGTACGGCCTGCCCGCCGACAGTCTTGACCCCGAACTGGGCCGCCTGGCCGGCATGGCGCGCGATGGGCTGGTACAGGTCACAGGCCGCCAGATCCGGGTTACGGAAAAGGGACGCCCCTTCGTGCGGCATGTGGCTTCGGTGTTTGACCGCTATCTGGGTGCCGGTAGCGCCACCCGCCACGCCAGCGCCCTGTAGCCAGAAATGCCCGGAAAACCGTAAAGACGTTTTTGGTGAAGCTTTTTTCAAAAAGCTTCAGGGAACGCCGCCTTTCTGAAAAAAGGCGGCACCCGAAAACTTCTATTCCTTTTTCATACCGCAACATGAACCATCCCATGGAAACCAACTGCGTCATTGCCGCCCTGCAGGCCAGCCCGGTCATTGCGTGGCCCTATCCCCACTGGCAGCTCCATGACGTGCTGCCCGCCCCGGTCGCCGCGGCACTGGTGGCATGGCGGCCCGATGCGCGTTTCATGGGTGGTGACAGCGGTGGCCAGCGCGCCGGGCGCAACGGGCAGCGGCTGTTCATTACCCCGGCCCTGCGCGCGGCCAATCCGGCGCTGGACCATCTGGCGCATCTGTTCGATGCGCCGCACACGCGCGCGGTCTTCACCACCCATTGTGCGGCCCGGCTTGAAAATACGGCCCTGCGCCTTGAACTGTGTCTTGATACCAACGGTTTCTGGCTGGAACCGCATACCGATATCGGGGCCAAGCGGCTGACGCTGCTCATTGCGCTTTCCATGGGGGCGCAGGCGGCACAGTGGGGCACGGACATCATGACAGCCACAGGCACGCCCGTGGCCCGTGCATCGGGTGCCTTCAACTCCGGGCTGCTGTTCATCCCGTCCGCCCGGTCATGGCATGGCTTCGTGCCCCGGCCGCTGAACGGGGTGCGGCGCACGCTGATTGTCAATTATGTCGGCCCCGAATGGGAAGCGCGGGACGAACTGGCCATGCCCACCCATGCGTGCTGATGGGGGCCAGATTGCGCCACAGCGGGAACGGAATGCGCAACAAGCCTTTATTCAGGCACCAAACGGTTCTAGGAAGCACGTCTATCCAGTGTAACATTTATCCCATGTCATCCCGGTCATGACGCAAGAGGACAACAGAGGTATGAGCGAGACCACGCGCGAGACTATGGAATTCGATGTCGTTATCGTTGGTGGCGGCCCGTCGGGACTGGCCGCCGCGATCCGGCTGCGGCAGGTCGCCCCCGATGCCAGCGTCTGCCTGATCGAGAAAGGCAGCGAGATTGGCGCCCATATCCTGTCCGGCGCCGTGATCGAGCCACGCGCGCTGGAAGAACTCCTGCCCCACTGGCGGGAAGAAGGCGCACCGCTCAACACCCCCGTGACGGAAGAGCAGATGCTCTACCTGACACGCAAGGGTAGTCTGGAAGTCCCCTTCCTTGACCGCGTGATGCCGCACATGAGCAACCACGGCAACTACATCACGAGCCTGGGTGACCTGTGCCGCTGGCTTGCCGGCCGGGCGGAGGAACTGGGTGTGGAGATCTATCCCGGCTTTGCCGGTGCCGAAGTGCTGGTGGATGACGGCGGCCGCGTGATTGGCGTTGCAACGGGGGACATGGGCGTGGGCCGTGATGGCCAGCCGGGCGACAACTATGCGCCGGGCATGGAACTGCGCGCGAAATACACCCTGTTTGCCGAAGGCTGCCGGGGTTCGCTGACCAAGCAGGTCACCGCGATGTACAACCTGCGCAAGGGCGTGGACCCACAGACCTACGGGCTGGGCATCAAGGAACTGTGGGAAATTCCCAAGGAAATGCACCGCCCCGGCCTGGTGCAGCACAGCTTTGGCTGGCCGCTGGATGACCGGACCTATGGCGGGGCGTGGATGTACCATTTTGGTGACAACCTTGTCTCCTACGGGTTCGTGGTCGGGCTGGATTACCCCAACACATGGCTCTCCCCGTTTGACGAGATGCAGCGCGTGAAGCTGCACCCCGCCTTCCGCCCGTATTTTGAAGGCGGCCGCCGCATCGCCTATGGCGCGCGCGCGCTGTCCGAAGGCGGCATCCAGTCCATCCCGCGCCTGACCTTCCCCGGTGGGGCGCTGATTGGCGATACGGCAGGGTTCCTGAACGTGCCCAAGATCAAGGGCACCCATACGGCCATGAAGTCCGGCATGCTCGCGGCCGAGGCGGTGGCGGAAGCACTGGCCACCAACCGGGCCGAACCCGGTTCCTACACCCGGCGGGTACGGGATTCCTGGCTGTGGCCCGAACTGCGGGGCGTGCGCAACATCCGCCCGGCCTTTGCGAAATTCGGCATGAAGGGCGGCGCGCTGTATTCCGGCATCGATGCCATGCTGCTGCGTGGCCGCGCGCCATGGACACTGCACACCCGCCACGCCGATAACGAGGTGCTGGAGCCGGCCTCGATCTCACCGAAGATCGACTACCCCAAGCCGGACGGCAAGATCACGTTCGACCGCCTGTCTTCCGTGTTCCTGTCCAGCACCAATCATGAGGAAGACCAGCCGGTCCACCTGAAGGTGCGCAACATGTCGCTGTGGAAGACGGTGAACTGGGACGTGTTCCGCGCGCCCGAAAGCCGCTACTGCCCGGCAGGCGTGTATGAGGTGGCCGATGAGGCCACCGATCCGAAGCTGCAGATCAACGCCCAGAACTGCGTGCACTGCAAGACCTGCGACATCAAGGACCCGACCCAGAACATCGACTGGGCCACGCCGGAGGGCGCAGGTGGGCCGAACTATCCGGGTGGGATGTAATTCGGGCGGCGGGTACGGTATGTATCCGCCACACCGATTGCCCTTATCCGAAGAAGACAGACAGGCACATATGCAATGAAGGTTCTTGTACCCGTTAAGCGCGTGATTGATTACAACATCAAGCCGCGCGTGAAGGCCGATGGTTCCGGCGTGGAAACCGCTGGCGTCAAGATGTCCATGAATCCGTTTGACGAGATCGCGGTCGAGGAAGCCGTGCGCCTGAAGGAAAAAGGCGTGGTGAGCGAGATCATTGCCGTCTCCATTGGCGAGGCCAAGGCGCAGGATACGCTGCGCACGGCCATGGCCATGGGTGCTGACCGCTCCATCCTGGTGGAAACCGACGTGGTGACCGAACCGCTGGCGGTGGCCAAGGTTCTCAAGGCACTGGTGGAAAAGGAAAAGCCCGATCTTGTCATCCTGGGCAAGCAGGCCATTGATGATGACATGAACGCCACCGGCCAGATGCTGGCGGGGCTGCTGGACCGCCCGCAGGCGACCTTTGCCTCCAAGGTGGAAGTAGCCGACGGCGCGGTGACCGTAACCCGCGAGATCGATGGCGGTGCGCAGACCATCAAGCTGGCGCTGCCGGCCATCATCACCGCTGACCTGCGCCTGAACGAGCCGCGCTATGCCTCGCTGCCCAACATCATGAAAGCGCGCAAGAAGCCGATGGAAAAGATCACGCCAGCCGATCTGGGCGTGGACATGACGCCGCGCCTGAGCGTGATCTCGGTTGCCGAACCGCCCGAGCGCAAGGCGGGCATCAAGCTCGACTCGGCGGCGGAACTGGTGTCGCGTCTGCGTAACGAAGCAAAGGTGATCTGATCATGACCGTACTCGTTTTCCTTGACCATGAAGGCGGCGTGATCCGGCAGGCTTCGCGCTCGGCCATTGCGGCGGCCAGCAGGCTGGGTGATGTCGATGTGCTGGTGACCGGCCCCGACGCGGCAGCAGCCGCAAAGTCGGCCGCCGCCATTCCCGGCGTGAAAAAGGTGCTGCAGGTCACCGACACCACCGGCAGCAGCGAACTGGCCGAGCCGGTTGCCGCCCTGCTGGCGCAGCTTGCCGATGGTTACACCCATATCCTCGCCACGTCCTCGGCCACGGCCAAGAACGTGCTGCCCCGTGCGGCGGCCCTGCTGGATGTGCAGCCGATCCCCGATATCGTTGCCATCAACGATGCCGACACCTTTGTCCGCCCGATCTATGCGGGCAGCGCGCTGGCGACCGTGAAGTCGGCGGATGCGAAGAAGGTGATCACGGTGCGTGCCTCCTCCTTCGAGCCGGTGGCGGCCGAGGGCGGCAATGCGGTGATCGAGGACGTGGCCCTGCCCGCAGGCCCCGGTGGTTCGACTTTTGTCAGCACCGAGCTTTCCAAGTCCGAGCGGCCGGAACTGGAATCCGCCCGCGTCGTGGTCTCGGGCGGCAACGGCATGCAGAACGAGGAGAACTTCAAGCTTCTCGAACCGCTGGCCGACAGGCTGGGTGCCGCCATTGGCGCATCCCGCGCGGCGGTGGACAAGGGGTTCGTCTCCAACGAATACCAGGTTGGCCAGACCGGCAAGATCGTGGCGCCCGAACTGTATATCGCCATGGGCATATCCGGGGCGATCCAGCACCTTGCGGGCATGAAGGACAGCAAGGTGATCGTGGCCGTCAACAAGGACCCCGAAGCGCCGATCTTCCAGGTGGCGGATTACGGGATCGTGGGCGACCTGTTTACCATCCTGCCACAGCTTGAGGCGGAACTGGACAAGGCGGGCTGAAGCCTGCGCCAGCCATGCGTTGATAAAAAACAACAAAAGTTTCTGGATGCTGCCTTTTTTCAGAAAGGCAGCATTCCCTGGAGCTTTTTGAAAAAAGCTTCACCAAAAACTTTTGCATGACTACAGGCTTTTCAGACAGCCTCAAAAGGGGGCGCGGGCACAGGTCCGCGCCCCTTTTTTCATACAGGGGCTATTCGTTTTCCAGCACGGCATGGGCGCGGGCCACGACCGTGTCATATTCCTCCTGCGTCAGGTCACCGCGATGCAGCATCTCGCTGGCCCGGGCCAGGGCATCACGCGCATGGGTCACGTCAGGTATGGGGTAACGCCGGCCGGGCAGGGCAAAGGCGGAATCCGGCAGGGCATTGCGTTCGGCCGCTGTCAGTCTGGACATTGGTATTGCTCCCTAAACGATAATGGTGCCAGCAGGCAGCCAGCACGCCACAGCGTAGTGAAAGCCTGAACGAACCAGATGCGTAAAAGACGGATGGCACCCCATTACTTATGCCATACGCAAAAAAACAGGGCCCCCCAATAAAGGAGGACCCTGCCAGTGGAATGCCGACGCATCCGCGCCCTGCACCCATCCCGGTATTCTTGCCGGATATTTTTGGTATTTATGGAAGCCTGCTGGCCTCATGTGATTCTGTATGACATGCTTATTTTAAAAGGTCAACAATAAACATAAATAAAAATACGATTTTACTTTTTTTGCACTGCACAATTCATCTGGTTATTTTGCACCGCACAATGCGGGGTTAATATATAAAGAACAGCGCGCCATTTTTATGTCATGACACAAAAAACGGTGCGAATGGGGGCCTTGTGCCGGATTTCATTGCCCCGCATCATGGGCGGCAGGGGGCTGCGCCGCATAAGCCAGACCCCATAACGCCCAGCAGACAGGATACCCTAATGGGGGCAGAACCCGCACCACGACCACAGGCCAAATTCTGCACGGGCAGCATCGTGCGTCATGTCGTGGTCATGGCGGGAACCGGGGCCATTGGCCTTATGGCCGTGTTCGTGGTCGACCTGCTCAACCTGTTCTACATCGCATGGCTGGGCAATCCGGCGCTGACGGCGGCCGTGGGCTTTTCGGGCGTGGTCAGCTACGTGCAGATTGCCGTCTCCATCGGACTGTCGATCGGCATCGGGGCCATCAGCGGCCGGCTGATCGGCGCGGGCCGGATCGAGCAGGCGCGGCGCGTGGCCTCCTCGTTCGGTGTTGTCATGATGGCGATCTGCCTGCTGCTTGGCCTGATCACGGCATGGCTGGCCGCACCGATCCTCGCACTGCTTGGCGCCAGCGGGGAGGCGGCACGGCAGGCCACCACGTTTCTGGAAATCATCTCGCCCGGCCTGCCGCTGATCGCGGCGGGCATGGGCTGCTCGGGCCTGCTGCGTGCCATAGGGGCTGCGCGTATTTCCATGAATGTCACGCTGCTGGGGGCGCTGATCTCCGCCATTCTGGACCCGCTGCTGATCGTGGTACTGGGGCTGGGACTTGAAGGCGCGGCCATCAGCACCCTGTTTTCGCGCGGGTTCGTGGCCCTCATGGGCTTCCGCTGCGCCCGGCGGCACGGGCTGCTGGCGTGGCCCGTGCGCACGCATGTGCTGACCGATACGAAACTGGTGGGCGAAGTGGCCATGCCTGCCATCCTGACCAATCTGGCAACGCCGGTCAGCAGCATCATCGTAACCCATGCCATGGCCGGATTCGGGCTTGCGGCCATTGCGGGACAGGCCACCATCGAACGGATCGTGCCGGTAGCCTTTGCCGTGGTGTTTGCGCTGACGGGGTCGGTGGGGCCCATCATGTCCCAGAATCTCGGCGCGGGCAGGCTGGAGCGGGTACGCGCGACACTGGTGGCCTCGCTGTGGCTGGTGGCGGGATGTGTCGCCCTGACATGGGCTGTCCTGTTCCTGGCCCAGGACCTGGTGGTGCGGGTTTTCTCGGCACAGGGGACGGCGGCCATGCTGATCCACCTGTTCTGTAACTGGACGATAGCGGGCTACGTCTTCATCGGCATGCTGTTCGTCGCCAATGCGGCCTTCAACAATCTGGGCTTTCCGCTTTATTCCACCCTGTTCAACTGGGGGCGGGCCACGCTGGGAACCGTGCCCTTTGTCTGGTTCGGCATGAAATTCGGCCCCGGTGGCGTGCAGGTTGGCCAGGTGCTGGGCAGCGTGCTGTTCGGTTCCTGTGCGGTCATGACCGCCTTTGCCGTGGTACGCAGGCTGCATCCGGGGGATCTGGCCACGGCGCACGCCATGCCCGTCATCCCGCCACCACAGACAGGTGAGGCCGGCCTGATCGAACTGGATGAACTTGATCACTCCACCTGAACAGGCTGCCGCAGCATGGTCTCCACCACGGCCCCCAGACTGTCACGCCAGTGGGGCAGTTCAAGACCAAAGACCTGCCTGAACCGCCCGCAGTCAAGGCGCGCATCAACCCGACGGGCGGCGGCTGTTGGCCGGTCGGCTGTCATGACCGGCATGACGGGCGGCGCGGGGTGGCCATGCCGGCCCGCATGCGCCACTGCCGCACTGGCCAGTTCATGCCACGTCGCACTGCCGCCACCCGCGACATGGAACACCCCCCGATAGGCAGGTTGCCAGCCCGACTGCCGTATCCGGGCCGCCACCTGCAGCAGGGCATCGGCAAGGTCCGGGGCGGCGGTCGGATGGCCCGACTGGTCGGCAACAACCTGAAGTTGTGTTTCCCTGCAGGCCGCCTCCAGCATGGTGCGGACAAAATTGCGGCCATACGGGCCATAAACCCATGACGTCCGCACCACCATGGCCCGTGCGCAGGCGGCCAGTACCGCTTTTTCTCCCTCCGCCCGGCTCCGTCCATACACGCTCTGCGGGTCGGTGGGGTCTGTCTCCCTGTAGGGGCGGCCCCTGGTGCCGCTGAACACATGATCGGTCGAGACATGCAGCAATGGTACCGCCTGCCCCGCGCACAGCCACGCCAGCAAAGCAGGACCTTCCGTATTGGTCAGGCGGGCGCGGTCCGGTTCCTCTTCCGCCGCGTCAATGGCGGTCCACGCGGCGGTATTGATGACAAGATCAGGCCGCATGTCCTGCATGACGCGCACCACAGTATCGGGCTGCTCAAAATCGAACAGGGGCCGCCCCACCACCATTACCGCATCCCCTCCGCAATGCTTCAGGGTTTGGGCAAGCTGGCCTGAGCCGCCGGTTACCAGAATACGCCACCCCGCCGGGGTGGCATGAGAGGACAGGCGCGTCGTCATGGGTAAGGAAACCAGTCAATGACATTGGAAAAGGAAGGGGCATGCCCGTCAGCCGGGGACAGGACGGCCTGCTGGTCCCTGACCGGCCATTCAATGCCCAATGTCTCGTCATTCCAGCGTATGGTGCGCGTACTGGCGCGCGCATCCGGCCGGGTCTGGCGGCATGTGACCTCGGTATTCCCGTCCAGGCAGCACAGGCCATGCAGGAAACCGGGCGGAATCCAGAGCTGGCGGGCATTTTCAGCGCTCAGGGTAACGCCCGCCCATTGCCCGAAGCTGCGTGAGCCGGTCCGCACATCCACACCCACCATCCACACGGCCCCACGCCCGCACTGCAGGAGCCTGCCCTGTGCATGGGGTGGCACCTGGCAATACAGCCCGCGCACGACATGGCGGTCATACCGCTCGGTCCGGCTGCTGCGCATGAAATACTCGGTCATGGCAATTCCGGCATGCGAAAGGACCGTGCAGGCCGCGCGGCAGGTGCTGCCCCGTCCCGTCCTGATGGTGGGCACAAGCAGCAGCAGGCCCTCAATGGGAAGGGCATGCGGCTTCAGGCCAACATCATCCGGCGGTGACGCAACGGAGGAAAGCGGCCCATGCTCAGCCATGCTGGCCCCATGGAACCGGACCATTACCGGCAAACTGGCGTTTACACGATGGATGGCTCTGCATTCAGACCTGCCTTGCACCGGACCGGCCTTAACGGACATGACCGGTTTTCGTTTCATTACTCTGGAATGCAGTTTTAACGCGGCAGGCGTTACGAACCGATTAAGGCAGCACAAAAAGCGCCACATTCCTGAAAATGCGGCGTGCGGTTGCTAGCAACTGTCTGGAATCATAAGAAATTTTTTGGTGAAGCTTTTTTCAAAAAGCTTCGGACAACATCGCTTTCAAAATAAAAAGCAACATCCAGAAACTGCTACAATTTCCAATTTATGGGGGTACCAGATAAAGGAATCTGGTGGAGCCAAGGGGAGTCGAACCCCTGACCTCCTGAATGCCATTCAGGCGCTCTCCCAACTGAGCTATGGCCCCACTTGTTCCATCGGCGGGGCCATTGTGTGGCCTGCCGTGGTCCGGTTCGCGGGGTATAACCATAAGCCACAGGCAATGCAACCCCCCTTTCCCCAAATTTATTGCAGGAGAATTCCCTGCGCGCGCAGGGCCTCAAGCAGCGCCAGCAGCGGCAGTCCCATAATGGCGGCCTGTTCGCCATCAATACGGGAAAACAGGTGGATGCCCGCCCCTTCCAGCCGGTAGCACCCCACGCAGGACAGGATGGCATCCCCCTCGACCTGGAGATAACGGTCCAGAAAGGAATCGCTGAACGCCCGCATATGCAGCACCGGACAGGCGACATGACGCCATAACGTGGCGCCATCGCGCATCAGCACCACTGCCGTGTGCAGCGTATGGGGACGACCGCGCAACTGGCGGAGATGGCTTCGGGCTTCCTTCAGGGTTTCAGGCTTGTCGAACCAGGTATCATTGCAGGTCAGGATCTGGTCCGCCCCGATGACATATGCGCCGGGTGGCGCCGCAATATGGCGCGCCTTCGCAACCGCCAGTTCAAGTGCGGTGTGGCCGGCATCATGCCCCTGTGCCCGGCAGGTGGCGCGGATGGCGTGTTCATCCACATCCGCCGCCCGGTAATCCGCCCGTATCCATGCCGATTCCAGCAGCATGCGCCGGGCGCTGGAGCGGCTGGCGAGTACTATCGGCGGCGACTCCGCCTGTAACGGTACCGGCTTTAGTACTAGATTCGAGTCGTCGGGCATCGCGCGCTCCGTACTGGGGAAGTGAAAGATAAAATTCCGGCGGCAGGAGTACTGGGGTACATGGGGATAGTACTCCAAACAATTCTGTGCCGTACCGAGTACCGGGGACAACGGGTACAGGTCCATCCGCGGTGGGTTGTACACAGGCTTATGTCGGTACAATCTGGATAACTCCCCACGCCCACGGGAATCCTTGGAGTCGGAAACTGTACACCCTGTGGGAAAAGTGGGGTACATTTTCGGAAACGTGGGTACCCCATGACTCACAGCACTTAAAACACCCCAAAAAATTTCTTTCTCTTTTCTTTTATTGTTTTGAAAGGCGCGCGCGCGTTGTCCCTGCCCGCTATCCGTGGCCGGCAAAGTACGAGATAGTCCGGCCACAACGAAACAGAACGACGGATCAATGACTGAAACACGCAAACCCCTGCTCGCCACCCTGTTGGGAGAGGCGACCTGGCCCCCTCCGGTATGGCTGATGCGGCAGGCGGGCCGGTTCCTGCCGGAATTCCGGGCCCTGCGTGAAAAGGCCGATTTCATAACCCGCTGCATGACACCCGACATGGCGGTGGACATCACGCTCCAGCCCATCCGCCGGTTTGGCATGGATGGGGCCATCCTGTTCTCCGATATCCTCATCCTGCCCTGGGCCATGGGGCAGTCGCTGGAATTCGTGCATGGACGCGGGCCGGTGCTGGGGCCGGTCCGTTCGATGGCGGATCTGGAACGGCTTGACCCCACGCGGGTGGCCAAAGCGGTCCAGCCGGTCATGGAAACCCTGGCACGGCTGCGCAAGACGGTGGACGGACCCGAGGCGATCGGCCCGGCCCGACCGGGACAGGTCACGCTGATCGGCTTTGCGGGCGCGCCCTTCACGGTGGCGTGCTACATGGTGGAAGGCCACGGCTCGCGTGAGTTCGAGGAGACGCGCAGGCTGGCCTATACCGATCCCGCCTTCTTTGATCGGCTGATCGACCTGCTCACCACATCCACCGCCGACATGCTCTGTGCCCAGATCGAGGCCGGGGCCGAGGCCGTGATGCTGTTTGACAGCTGGTCCGGGCTGCTGCCGCCTTCACAGTTCCGCCAGCATGTGATCGAACCCGCGCGGCGGATTACCGAAATCATCAATGCCCGCCATCCCGGCGTGCCGGTCATCGGCTTTCCCCGTCTGGGGGGGCTCATGGCCATCGAATACGGTCATAAGACAGGCGTGAATGCCATGGCGCTGGATACCGGGGCCGACATGATGGCCGTGGCGGAAAAGGTGCCCGACACGCTGGTGCTGCAGGGTAATCTCGACCCGATCCGCGTGCTGGCCGGGGGCGAGGGCATGCGCATCGAAGCCCGCGCCATTCGCGATGCCATGAAGGGGCGGCCGCATGTGTTCAATCTTGGCCACGGTGTGATCCCGTCCACCCCGCCCGAACATGTGGGTGACCTGATCCGTACCATCAGGGAGGTCTGAACATGCTGCCTGCCGCCCTGCGCCCCGATGGCGCGCTTGAACTGGTCATTTTTGACTGTGACGGTGTCCTGATCGACAGCGAGGGGCCTTCATGCCGCATGATCGCCCGTGACCTGCGCCAGTATGGCCGCGAGATCAGTGACGACGATGCCGTCCATCGCTTTGCCGGGCACGCGCTGACCGCGCTCAAACACGAGATCGAACAGGCGGAGGACATTGCCCTGCCCGAGGACTGGCCGGCCCGGATGCAGCGCAACCTCGTCACCCTCATGCGCAACGAGGCGGAAACCATTGATGGCGCGCCCGCCATGCTGCGTGGCGTGGCGGCATTGGGCCTGCCCTACCGCATCGGTTCCAATTCATCGGTTGCGGAAATGGAAGCCAAATTCGGCCGCACCGGGCTGGATGAACTGATTGCCGCATCCTGCATCCATTCCGCGCGTGACATGGGCCAGCCCAAGCCTGACCCCGCGGTCTATCTGGCCGGTGCACGGGCGCAGGGCGTGGCGCCGGGCAACTGCATCGTGCTGGAAGATACCGATACCGGCGCGCGCGCCGCCCAGGCGGCGGGGATGGGCTGCGTGCTGCTGCGCCCTGCCGAACTGCCGGCACCATCATGGCCGGGCCTGCTGCGCATCACGCATCTGGATGAATTCGTGCCGCTGCTGCGCCGCATCCTGACAGGGCAGGGCAGGGGAGATACGGCACATGCCTGAAATGCTTGCGCCTTACATGCTGTGGCTCAAGGCATTTCACATCATGTCGTTCATTGCGTGGATGGCGGGCCTGTTCTATCTGCCGCGCCTGTTTGTCTATCACTGCCAGGTGGCGGCGGGATCGGCGGAAGCGGAGCGCTTCAAGGTGATGGAATACAAGCTGCTGCGCTTCATCACCACGCCGGCCATGATCAGCACGTTTGTGTTCGGTGGCCTGCTGTCATCCATACCGGGCCTGGTTGACTGGCATTCCGGCTGGTGGCTGACCAAGCTGGCCTGTGTCCTGGCCATGGCGGGTTTCAACGGGGCATGCGGGCGGTGGCGGCGCGACTTTGCCCATGACCGCAACACCCGGCCCGAACGGTTCTATCGCATGGCGAATGAAGTGCCGACCGTTCTCATGATGATCATCGTGATCATGGTGGTCGTCCGCCCGTTCTGAATGAACGGGCGGCGCCTGCGGTCCGGCTTCAGAGCAGGGATTTGCCCTGCTTCAGCACGGCATTGCATACCTTCTTGGTGGCCTTCTGCTTCAGGTTGCCCTCAAGCGAGGACAGCGAGAAGGTGTTGCCGTTGCCGGTATCCAGAATGCCGTTCTGGCCATTGGTGTACTGGGTGCCTGACGTATCAAGGCCGGACTTCTGCTTGAGCGAAGACAGCAGCGTGGCCGGGCTGTTGCCTTCCAGGTAGTTGTTCTGCACGCAGTAGCTCAGCAGGCCCGTGACATTCGAAGACGGCAGGGACGAGATGGAGGGCATCTTGACCCCGCTGCCCGAAAGCAGGCCCGCTGCATTGCCCAGCGCACCGGAAGAGGAGCCGCCGCCCAGCCCACCAAAGCCCTGTGCATGGGCCGGTGCGCCCGACAGTGCCGCCGCAAGCGGCAGGGCCGCGACAAGCGCCAGAAAACGGTTTGATTTTTTCATTTAAGCAAAACTCCTGAAATCCGGCCCGCGGGAACCCCACGGTCCTCGGCCGATCATACCCTTCGCGCTGCTGGCGGCGATAGCCCGCAGCCATGGCATTTATGCAATCCCGACCATAAGCATCCCGTAAATCTTGCCCAGCACCGGCATCAGCACGTACTGGATCAGCAGCAGCAGCACGAGTGGACTCAGGTCGATATTGGCGATGTTGGGCAGCATGTTACGGATTGGCTGCAGCACCGGTTCGGTCATGCGGTACAGGAAGTTGGAAATGTTCCACACGATCCGGTTGCGCGGGTCCAGAATGCCGAATCCCAGCAGGAAGCTGAAGATGCACGCCAGCAGCACGACCCAGGTATAGAGCTGGATCAGTTCGAACAGCAGATTGAAGATGATGGAGAGCAACGGGCCAACTTTCATGAAGCACGAAAAGCTGAATCTAGTGCCCGTCCGGTCCCTATACAACCATTACGGCCCGGGCAGGGTGGCCAGAAAAAGGATGCGGGCACCAGAATGCGTCTTGACTTGCTTTCCAGCCCGGGTATTTATCGCGCGAGGATTGTGGGGCTGTAGCTCAGATGGGAGAGCGCCTCGTTCGCAATGAGGAGGTCAGGGGTTCGATTCCCCTCAGCTCCACCACCATCCTGCTTTCATGAAATTACGAATAAGCGTTTTCCACCCTCAACGCCTTGAACCGGCGGGGCGTTTTTGGTGAAGCTTTTTCACGCAAAGGTCTGGCGAAGACCGCCACGCCATATTTTGTTATTTTTCATCAGCCGGTTGCGGGAAATCTGACTTCCAGTCACCATCTGTTCCCGGTAGCGTGACCAGATCGATTTCCACCAGTTGCCCGGCCTGTGCGAAGGGGCTGACCAGCCTGAGTGTCGTGGCCGGGCAGGTGCGGGCAAACAGGTCGTTAAGTAGCGGGAAACAGGCGTTGAAGCCATCCGTGCGGCTTAGCGTGAACACGATTCGGGTTACGTTTTCCGCAGTCATGCCCTGACTGGCCAGCCGGTCCATGCCGGCTGCCAGTGCCTGGCGGATCTGGGCGAACAGATCGGGCGGGAAGGTGCCGGTCTGTCTGTCCACGCCGGTCAGGTGCCGGATATGGACCTCTGCCGGGGGGTGGAACGGTGTGTTTTCTTCCATTATCGCCAGAATCACAAAATGGTCATGTTTTGTCCATAAAAAATTTTTCTTCTCCCGCCCCTTGGCCGGTTCCGGACAGGATCGTGGCATGAGCGCACCGATCCAGATCCATGCTTCCTGCGCCGCACGGGGGGAAGACGGGGTCCTGCTTGTCGGCCCGTCGGGTTCGGGCAAGTCGGACCTGCTGCTCCGGCTGGTGGATGCGGGCTACGCACTGGTGGCGGATGACCGCGTCTGCCTGCATGCGGGATGGGCCAGCGCGCCGCCGCCCCTTGCGGGCCTGCTGGAAGTACGGGGCATCGGCATCGTGCGCATGGCATGGCGGGCGCGGGTGGGTGTCAGGGCCGTCGTCCGGCTGGTTTCCATGCATGAGCGTACCGTGCGCCTGCCCCCGCCACCGGGACGTGACACGGTAACGGGCCTGCCGGAATTCTTCCTTGACCCCGCACGGGCTTCCGCCGTAGCCCGGGTCGGGCTGATACTGGATTGCGTGGTCGGATACAGGCAGTTGCTGGATGAAGGGCAGATGTGATGGCACACGCCCTTTTTATTATCGGCCATTCGGTGGACAATGGAATCAGGAACATGTTTCGGCACCGCCATGATACAGCGATGTGTCACCTGGCACAGGTCTGACAGGAAACAGGGTTTTGCGTGACTGACACCATGGATGAAGACACACCGCTCCCCCGTCGCATCCTGCTTGTGACCGGCCTGTCCGGGGCAGGCAAATCCTCGATTCTCCGTATCCTGGAGGATCTGGGGCACGAGGTGATCGACAATCCGCCCCTTGGCATGCTGGACGAGATTGTCGCCCGTGCCGAGCGGCCGGTGGCGATCGGTGTGGATTCGCGCACGCGCGGGTTCGATGCCTCCGCCGTGCTGGCGGCCCTTGCGCGGCTGCGCGTCAACCCGGCGCTGAATGCGGAACTGATCTATGCCACGGCAGAGGAAAGCGTGCTCCTGCGCCGCTATACCGCCACCCGCAGGCGCCACCCGCAGGCGGTGCATGGCACCGTGAAGGAAGGGATCGAGGCGGAAATCAAGCTGACATCCCCGTTGCGTGAGGCCGCCGATGTGGTGATCGACACCTCCGACCTGCCGCCGCCCGAACTGCGCCAGCTGGTCGAGGCCCGGTTCGGGGAATGGTCGGCAGGCGGCCTGGACGGGCTGACGGTGGCGCTGATGTCCTTTGCTTTTCCCGCCGGTGTCCCGCGTGAGGCGGACATGGTGTTCGATGCCCGTTTCCTGACCAACCCCTATTACGACCCGACCCTGTCCGCCATGACCGGGCTGGACGCGCCCGTGGCCGAATACGTGGCGCGTGACCCCGATTACCAGGAATTCCTTGACCGGATGGTGGGCCTGCTGGAACTGGTCCTGCCGCGTTTCGTGCGCGAGGGAAAGAAATATGCCACCATCGCCATAGGCTGTTCGGGCGGGCGGCACCGTTCGGTCACGCTGGTGGAGGCCATGGCGCTCAGGCTTGCGCAACAGGCGGGCCGTCCCCATCATGATGCCTGGCCGGTCGTGATCATGCATCGTGAACTGGCCCGGCAGGGTCGCAGCAGCTGGCGCTGGGCCAGCCGCCCGCGCGGCCAGGCCCAGACAACGGAGCAGACACCCGGGAAATGATCGGTCTTGTATTCGTCATGCATGGGGTTCTGGGCGAGACCCTGAAGGGGGAGCTTGAACATGTTGTCGGCCCGCAGGCACAGGCAGCGGTGTTCAACGTGACCGCAACCACGCTGCCCGGCACATGCGGGCTTGCGTTGCGGCAGGCCATCGACTCGGTTGATAGCGGGCAGGGTGTCATCCTGCTGACCGACATGTTCGGCAGCACGCCCTCCAACATTGCCGTCTCCGTGCTGGAAAACGACCGGGTGGAGGTACTGGCGGGCGTGAACATGCCCATGCTGGTCAAGCTTGCGCAGATGCGCGGCCACGCGGGCATGCGGGAATGCCTGAGCGGGGCGGAAGAGGCGGGACGGCGCTATATCTCGGTTGCCTCCCACCTGCCGCCGGCGTGCCTGACGGGGGCGGGCGAATGCGCGGTGGCGGCCGTTGACAGCGTGGCAGGCCACGGTGGCTGACCCCGTGGCGCGGGGGCCGGACCTGCAGGCGGATGTGAAAATCGTAAACCGGCGCGGGCTGCATGCGCGGGCGGCCGCCAGGTTCGTGACGGTGGCGGAAAGATTCACGGCGGATATCGATGTGACCCATGCCGGCATGACGGTATCGGGACATTCGATCATGGGTCTCATGATGCTGGGGGCGGCCCGGGGCGAGACAATCGGCATTACGGCCCGTGGCCCGCAGGGAGCCCCCGCGCTGGCGGCCCTTGTTGCCCTGGTCGGGGCCGGGTTTGATGAAGACGACTGAACGCCGTCCCGCGGCTTCCGCCCGGAATGGGGAGGTCCGGCTGACGGGGCAGCCCGTCTCCCCCGGTGTGGCCATTGGCCATGGCTGTGTCGCGCATGATCCGCCGCCGCCGCCGGTCGATACCGCACGGCGTGACTGCAACCCCGAACAGGAGCGGACCCGCCTGCATGAGGCGATAACCCGCTCCACCGCCCAGCTGCGCAGGCTGCATGAACGTCTGGCCCTGCTGCCCGAGGACGGGCAGGTGGAAATCGGCTCGCTGCTGGATGTCTACCGGCGCATGCTGGGTCCTTCGCGCCTGCGCCGTGGCATCGAGAACCGGCTTGCCCAGGGCATGCTGGCGGAAGCCGCCGTCCTGCAGGAAACAGAGGCACTGGCCGCCTTCATGCTCACCCCCCCCGGCCGCCCCGCGCCCGAGGGGGAGGACGCGGTGGCGGCCCGTAGGCGCGCGGGCGAATTCCGTGAAATCGGGCGCAGGCTGATCCGCAACCTCAGCGGTACACCCTACCGTTCCTTTTCCGCCCTGCCCAACGGGGCCATTTTGGTGGCCGAACAGCTCCGTCCGGCCGATGCCGCCCTGATCGATCCCTCACGTATTGCCGCCGTGGTGACGGAAGAAGGCGGCAGCACCGGCCATACCGCCATCCTGCTGCGTGCGCTTGGCATCCCGGCGGTACTGGCCGCCCATGGGGTGCTGGCGCAGATGGGGCGGCGCACCCGGCTGGTGGTGGATGGCATGACCGGCCGCGTCACCATCCGCCCTGCCACCCGCACGGCGGCGGCGGCACGGGTGGCGGTTGCCGCCTATGCGCGGGAGCGGCAGATGCTTGGCCGCCTGCGCCGCCTGCCTGCCCGTCTTTCCAGCGGGGAGGTGGTGACACTGCAGGCCAATCTGGAAATACCGGCCGAACTGCCCATGATCGCCCAGTCCGGTGCCGCGGGCATCGGGCTGCTGCGCAGCGAATTCCTGTTCATGAATGCCGCAGGCGTGCCCGATGAGGACCAGCAGGAAGCGGTCTACCGCCCCCTGATCGAGGCGATGGCGGGGGACCCGGTCACGATTCGCGTGGTGGACTGGGGCAGCGAGAAGAACAGCGATGTGCTTGCCCGCATGGGTATTGGCGACGGGGGAGAGGTCAACCCGGCGCTGGGCATACGCGGCATAAGGCTCCTGCTCCAGCATCGTGGCCTGCTTGAAACCCAGTTCGCCGCCATCCTGCGCGCAGCCATGGCCGGTCCGGTGCGCGTACTGCTGCCCATGGTGTCCTCGATGGGGGAAATGCGTGCCGCGCGTGAGGTCTATGCCCGCATCGGGCGCAGGCTGCGGCGCAGGGGCGTGGACATCCCCGATCCGCTGCCCCCGCTGGGCATCATGATCGAGACCCCGGCCGCGGCCCTTATGGCGGATGTGCTGGCGCAGGATGCGGAATTCCTGGCCATCGGTACCAATGACCTGACCATGTACGCCTTGGCCGCCGACCGCGCGGCACGCGATGTGGCGGGTCTGTACGATCCGCTGCATCCCGCCGTGCTGCGGCTTGTGCGCATGGCGGCGGATGCGGGGCTGCGCCAGCGCCGGCCGGTTTCCCTGTGTGGGGAAATGGCGTCCGACCCACGGTGCGTGCCGCTGCTGGTGGGGCTGGGGGTACGGTCGTTTTCCATGCATGCTTCCGCCGTGCCACGGGTCAAGCAGGCGATCCGGGCGGTGGGCATGGATGACTGCCGCCGCATGGCGCATCGTGCGCTGGAAGCCGCCGACGGGCAGGAAGTCAGCGCCATGCTCACCGCCTGTGCCGACAGCCTGCGCCAGGACGGGGATGGCTGATACCGGCATGCTTGTACCCCTGCCCTGGCGCGAGGGGGATGACATCCTGGCCGCGTGGGGCCACCTGCCCGGGCTGGCGTGCCTGGACAGCGGGGGGGAAATCGGCCCCCGTGCGCGCTGGGTCATTGTCTGTCGCGATCCGGTGCATGTGATCGTGCAGCGTGGGGGGGCGTGCTGGCGCGATGGCCTGCCGGTGGCGCGGTCCCTGCCCGAACTGCTGCGCCAGCATCTGCCGCGACGGAACTGTCCGGCCGGGGTGCCGTTTGCCGGGGGCGCTGTCGGGTTTATCGGGTATGGCGCGGGCCTGCGGGTGGAAGGGATTGCCACGCGCCATGCGGCCGACCCGGATGAGCCGGAAGCGGCGTTTGGCCTGTATGACCACGCCTTCGTGCTGGACCGCGTGACCGGACAGGCGTGGCTTGCCGCCACCACCGTGCTGGATACGGCACGGATGGCGGCGCTGACGGCGCAATGGAAAGCCATTGCACCCGCAGGCCGCCTGCCGGCATTGCCCCGCCTGCGCTTTGCGCCGGACCAGACCGGCCCGGCCTATCGGGCCGGCGTGGCACGGGCGGTGGAGCGGATTGCGGCGGGCGAGGTCTTTCAGGTCAACGTGACCGGGCGCATGGATGCCCGGCGGCCGGCGGGCCTGGCGGCGGTGGATGTCTACCGGGTATTGCGGGCGCATTCGCCCGCGCCGTTTGGGGCCTTTCTGGCGGGGGCGGGTGGTTTTGCGCTGCTCAGTGCCTCTCCTGAGCGTTTTCTCTCCCTTGCCGTGGACGGCGGGGTGCAGACCCGACCCATAAAGGGCACGGTCCCGCGTGGCCGGAGCGTGGCCGAGGACGACCATCTGGCGCAGGCCCTGCGCCATGATGCCAAGGAGCGGGCGGAAAACCTGATGATCGTCGATCTCATGCGCAATGATATCGGACGCGTCGCGGCGCTGGGCAGCATGGGGGTGAGCGAACTGTTCGGGGTGGAACGCTTCACGCATGTCCATCATCTGGTCTCGGAAGTGACGGGGCGGCTGCGCCCTGACCGCGATGCATTCGACCTGCTGGCCGCCACCCTGCCGCCGGGATCGGTCACGGGCGCGCCCAAACACCGCGCCATGCAGATCATCGATGAACTGGAAGCATCTCCGCGCGGCGCCTATTGCGGCACGGTGGTCCGTATTGGCCATGATGGCGCCATGGACAGTTCCGTCATCATCCGCACGCTGGTCATGACGGCGCACCGGATCACGGCGGCGGCGGGGGGCGGCATTACCCATGATTCCGACCCCATGCGGGAATATCGTGAAATGAAGCTGAAGATCGCGGCCCTGCGGGCGGTTTTCGGTGATGTGGACAGCGAGCGGCCATGACCCCTTCCCCCCTGCCCGTATGGCTTGATGGCCGGGTGCTGGCTGCGTCTCAGGCACGCATAGACCCGGCCGACCGGGGTTTCCTGCTGGGCGATGGCGTGTTCGAGACCATGCGCGTGGCGGGGGGGCGGGTCTGCCACTTTGCCCGCCACATGGACCGGCTGGCCCGGGGGGCGGCCGTGCTGCACATGCCCCCGCCCGACATGGCCGTCCTGAGCGCCGGGGTAGATGCCCTGCTGGGCGCCTGTGCGCTGGTATCCGGCTCCCTGCGGCTGACCCTGACGCGTGGTACCGGCCCGCGCGGCCTGTTGCCGCCCGCCCCTGTCGTGCCGACCTGCCTTATCACAGCCACCGCCGGCATGCCGCCTTCCACCCCGGTCAGGCTGGTCACCTCCACCCACCGGCGGGATGCGGCAGGTGTGCTTTCGCGCATCAAGAGCCTGAACTACCTGCCCTCCATCCTTGCGCGCATGGAGGCGGCGGCACAGGGTGCGGATGATGCGCTGCTGCTCAATCATGCAGGCCATGTGGCCGAAACCAGTGCCAGCACGCTGGTTGCCTGCATGGGGGGGCAGCTTGTCACCCCCCCGGTCAGCGATGGCGCGCTGCCCGGTACGGTGCGGGGCGTGCTGGTGGATGCGGGCATGGTCAGGGTCGGGCGCATCGAAGCCGCCGGGCTGCATGAAGCGCAGGCCCTTTTTGTCCTGAACAGCCTTGGCGTGCGTGAAGTGGTGGCGCTTGACGGGCATGCGCTCGGGCGCCGGCCCGACCTGCTGGCGGCGCTCCGGGCCTGTGCCTGGCGCTGATTTCCGCCCCGGACAGGCCAGTTATGGCATTTCACTTATTGCCCATCGTGACGGGGTTGGACTAATCCAACCCGGATTGGCCCATTTCCAGCTTGCGTGAAAGGTCACCGCTGATGACCCCCCCCACCACCGTGCCCGTCCGGCGTGCCCTGATTTCCGTATCCGACAAGAACGGCCTGCTTGACCTTGCCCGGGCCCTTGTCGCCCATGGTGCGGAAATCCTTTCCACGGGCGGTTCCGCCCGCACCCTGCGCGAGGCGGGCATCCCGGTGCGCGACGTGTCGGACCATACCGGCTTTCCCGAAATCCTGGATGGCCGCGTCAAGACGCTGGTGCCGCAGGTGCATGGCGGAATCCTGGGGCGGCGTGACCTGCCCGCGCATGTGCGCCAGATGGAAGAACACGCAATCGCACCGATCGACCTGGTGGCCGTCAACCTCTATCCGTTCGAGGCCACGGTGGCATCCGGCGCGGGGGCGGAGGACTGCATCGAGAATATCGATATCGGTGGCCCCGCGCTGATCCGGGCCGCCGCCAAGAACCATGCCCATGTGGCGATCGTGACCGACCCGGCCCAGTATGCGGACATCATCACCGCGCTGGAAAAGGGTGGCACCACGCTGGCCCAGCGCACGAAGCTGGCCGGTGCCGCCTATGCCCGCACCGCCGCCTATGATGCCGCCATTGCAAAATGGTTCGCAGGCCAGGAAGGCGAGGACCTGCCCCCGCGCATGATCGTGGCGGGCGAAAAGCGCGAAAGCCTGCGCTATGGTGAAAACCCGCACCAGAAGGCCGCCTTCTATACCGATGGCACGACCCGCCCCGGTGTGGCTACCGCCCGGCAGATTCAGGGCAAGGCACTGTCCTACAACAACATCAACGACACGGATGCGGCGTTCGAGGCCGTGGCCGAATTCGATGAACCCGCCGTGGTGATCGTAAAACACGCCAACCCCTGTGGTGTGGCCACCGCCGCGACACAGGCGGAAGCGTGGGACCGGGCGCTGCGCTGTGACCCGGTTTCCGCCTTTGGGGGCATTGTCGCACTCAACCGCACGCTGGAGGCGGCAGCGGCAGCCCGCATCGCCACCCTGTTCACCGAAGTGATCGTGGCCCCCGATGCAACGGAGGAAGCGCGCCAGATCCTGGCACGCAAGAAGAACCTGCGCCTGCTGCTGACCGGTGCCCTGCCCGACCCGGCACAGGGCGGGGTCGTGGTACGTTCGGTTGCCGGCGGCTTCCTGGCCCAGACGCGCGATAACGGGCGGATTGCGCCCGATGCGCTGAAGGTGGTGACGAAACGCGCGCCGACTCCGGCCGAGATGGCGGACCTGATCTTCGCCTTCCGCGTGGCCAAGCACGTCAAGTCCAACGCCATTGTCTATGCCAGGGACCAGAGCACGGTCGGGATTGGCGCGGGGCAGATGAGCCGCGTGGATTCCGCGCGCATCGCCGCCACCAAAAGTGCCGATGCCGCGAAGGCCGCGGGCGTTGACCACCCGCTGACACAGGGCAGTGTCGTGGCGTCGGACGCGTTCTTCCCCTTTGCCGACGGGCTGGAGGCCGCCATTGCCGCAGGGGCCACCGCCGTGATCCAGCCCGGTGGCTCGATCCGTGATGACGAGGTGATCGCCGCCGCTGATAAGGCAGGCATCGCCATGGTCTTCACAGGTATGCGCCATTTCCGGCACTGATCCCAGCACTGGCCACTTGCCTGTACGCCGGGGATGGCATGAGATGACATCCCCGGCGGGACAGCCGGACCAAGACAGACGAAAGACGGGTACCTGCATGGACATTCATCGACGTTCCTCCTGCCGCCTGCTCGCGGGCGTGCTTGTGGCTGGCAGCCTGGTGGCGGGCGGCGCCCATGCAGCCACAAAGAGTGCAACCCCGGCGGCGGCAGCGGCCCCGGCACAGGTTGCCCCCGTGTTCGACATGGCCCCGCTGCCCGTCACCACGGGGCAGCTTGCGCAGTTCATCCTGACCTCGACAGGGCAGGTCTCGGGCCTGCTGCTGGCCGATGGCACGCAGGTCTTCTGCCCGCGTGAACTGGGCGACAGCCTGCCCGCCATCGTCCGCCCCGGTGAACAGGTGAGCATAAGCGGCCTGAAGGGGGCGGCCCGCCCCATCGTGCGCGCCTATGCCGTGACCGGCCCGCGCGGGCGGCGGATTGCCGATGTGCGCGTGGAAGGGGCAGCAATACCCTATGATTCTCCCAGCATCGGGCCGGACGTGCCGGTGGACGGCATCATCCTTGCCCCGCTCTATGACATGCAGGGCAAGGTGCAGGGCGTGATCATGCGCGACCATTCCATCGTGTACGTGGGCGAGACGAATGCCGCCCGCCTGGCCGGCTGGCTCAAACCGGGGGCGACGCTGCATGCCATCGGCACGGGTGTATCGGGCGAGCGGGGCACGGCCATCAACGCGCGTGAGATCGGGCCGGACGTGAACCAGGCCATCCATGTGGAACCCGCCGACGCACCGCCGCCGGGCGCCTTTCCCGGCAGCGCGGGCTATGATGTCATTCCCGGCGCGGCCTCGGCCGAATAGGGGCATCCAGAACGCGTGACGCACAAAAAAGATGCGGTGGTGGCGTCTTTGTTTGCCACCGCTTGCTTGACAGGTTATTGCAGCATCGGTAGCTACCGCCTGCACCCTTGGGATGTGCGAGAATTTGGATAAGGATAACGACCCTTCCGGCGAGTCCTTCAACCGACGACTGGAAGCGGCGCGCGAGCGGCTTGAACCGCGCATGGCCGCCAGACAGGAAACGGGTGGAACACTGTCCGATCTGGGCCTGGTGGTCAGATCGGGGACGGAACTTGTCTCGGCGCTTGTGGTCGGGGTTGCGATCGGCTGGGGGCTGGACCACTGGCTGCATGCAAGGCCTTGGTTCCTTATCGTGTTTTCGCTTCTTGGGGGCGTGGCAGGTGTGCTTAATGTCTGGCGTCTTGTCAGGCCCGATGCCATAAACACTAAGGCAGAGGGGCCGGATGACGGCTCTGGACGGATATAGGGAAGAACGAAGTTGGCGGCCGGATCATCCATCGACGC
>ERZ746981.208-NODE-208-length-41524-cov-11.224262_pt1 | contig 41524 bp, 19 predicted proteins | sample MGYA00374948_ERZ746981 | MGnify/ENA primary metagenome ERZ746981 (study PRJEB28757, sample SAMN06711160) | food metagenome | host: microorganism | place: China:Harbin | collected 2017-01-30 | study: EMG produced TPA metagenomics assembly of the Analysis of...
TTACTTTATGAAGTTTTTGTTATAACTAGTATTGAGTGTTTTTAAGGCTAAAGAAAGGAAAAGTATAAAAGTAAAAGGAACTAAGTAAGAAGGTAAAATGAGCAGGATAAAAAAGGGGGAATGCACATGTTTAAATACCTTTGATCCTTATGAGCGAGGTTTTCTTGGGCATAAACAAGACAGGGCAGCTTTATATAGACGCGACTCTCGACGCATCTATTACAGAAATATTAATTAATTTTTTCGGCTACTGAGTTAAAAGAAAGGAGGATTTGGGAAACCTAAATAATAACTCTGAGGATGATAGTCTTCCTTTATAACTAGGCAAGAGAAGGAGAACTACTAAAACTGATTCCGTTTATGCTGAAACTTCCATTTTCATTCCGTAATTCGATCCACTAAAGGGGAGCGCGAGCTATGTTTCCTTAGTTGATAGAAGGCACAGAATAATTCGTGTTACACAATTGAATTCAAGAAATTTACCGAATCAACTCTCGCAAACAATTCAATAATAATTTAAATATTCAATTTGGTATCGCGGTTATCTAATAGACATGCTGTTCTGCATGCCAAATCCCCTAACGTAAATTCACAGCGAAGCTCAATTACACTACTAAAAAGTGGAAGCTGACAATTAAATCAAGTTCACGTGGCCGAAATGATCGGTCGGCAAAAAACATATTACTTCATCAATGCTTGCACATACTGGAAGCTGCGAAGAGATAAAAGAAAAGAAGAATGTTTCCTTAGGATTCAAAACTATCAATTTTACACCAAAACTATCAGCAGAATATTGATTAAACTTATTTACAACCACTAACAAAAAAACAGTGCCAGACACAGCACATCAGTAGAACATGTAGAAGGTTCCTCAAGAACAATCAGCAAAAAGACAAAAAAAAAGACAAAAAAAGTTATGCCTATCACATTTCACAACGCAATGGGCTAACAAACTCAAAAATAAAGAATCAAAAAATTTAAGCAACATTAAAAGCCGTGCAAACATAAATTCACATCGATGGTTGTTGCATAGAAAGACGTTGCTTCAACGACTCAATTTCAGCCTTCAGTCTCTCATTCTCAGCAGTCAACTTCTCACATTTACCCTCCAACTGAGCCATTCTCTTCATTTTCCTAGCCCTTGATCTTCTGGCAGCCTCAGTATTCCTAGCTCTCTTCAGTGACGCCATATCGCTACCTTGTGGAACAACAGGAGGCAATGGAGCGCTCCTCTGCTTTCTTGTGTAGGCAATACAACCAAACTTATCCAGCTTAACCTTTTTGCCATCAAGAACAGCAGTCTTAAGCGTTGAAGATGTGGAGCAAGCTCTTTTCTTTCTTTGCACGTTCTTAGTAACGTTGGAAGATTTCTTGACTTCACGCTTAGAGATAAGAGCACCTGGCATCGACTTCGACCTTTGCTCGATCGAATTAACCTGACAGTTGGCCTCTGGAATGCCACCAAGTAAGGCAAGCAACTCAGAATCCATCGCTGGATCAGAAACTGGGACACTACTGCACTCCTCATTGGAAGATGTCTGCTCGAAGAGCGGTTGCAAATTTTGCACATCGGATGTCTCCTCAAGCATGGCCGAATTCGAGTTAACTGGCGCAGAAGAATCAAAAGCACCGCTTAAGACACTACTATGGATTGCCAATGGGGAGATCGTACCTGCAGGAATGGTACTTGCACCACAGACATGCGACGATTGTTCGTCACCAAATGCTGCATTATACAACTTCTCCAAAGGATCCTGAAGATCACCGGAACTTGCCGAAGGAGCAAGCTCAGGATCCGCAACTGCTGAAATATTGCTAAAAATCGATTCACCTAATAACATATTATTCAATTTATTTATAATAATTTGTTTTGTGAATAATGGGTTTGATAAATGATTTTTTTTCGTTCTTAAATTCTTGTATGTTCGTAAAATTAATTGATAATAATAATGTACTTGATGTGATTGACAGATATTGATTTAAGCTAATCTATAACTTAAAGAGACGCCATAATGGACGATCGACTTGTTGATAAAAATTTCATGATATCATTTTGTTGTATAGGGGGGTTGGGGATAAAAAACCGTTAAGGAATTCCTTGTAAAGAAAACACCTTATTTTATTCTTATAATTCGGTTCTCATGTTTATTTTGTATGGTCTTATTGACACAGACTTTTCCTTTAAAAGAAAAAGATAACTTCTCGGTTCGTAACAACTCTTGTTTCTTGACAGACTGTTTAAGCGCTCATTTTCGGAACACACTAAAATATAATTATTCCAAACGTGAGATAAACTGAAAAAAGTAACTTTCAATGAAAGTATGATAAAGGGAGAATATATCTAACCTGTTGTAAATTGTAACTAAAAAGAATAACTAAATATAAACGTTAGAGACTGTAACCACGTTTGGAACCGAAAGAAAGGTGGCGGAAAGCGCGAAGTGCGAAATGTCCTTTTTTTATAATTCTACGAATCTTGTAAAAATTTATCGAGAGGTGAAAATTAAACGACAACCACACCTCACACCTCTAATATACAACTTATAACAGAGTCAGGATATTATAAAAGGAATCAACTGATCAGCATTTTTTGACGCTGAATTAAAGCAAAAGGAACATAAAAATATTTATTTTCGCTTTTCTTTCTTATTAAAGTGGTATGTGTCCAAGTTTAGCACGATTACCATGTTGATGTAGTGATAGAAAGTAGGATTTGATTCCGTACTTTTCCCCCTAAAAAATATGTACACAATAAATTATTTAGTGACTCATGCTGCAATTTAATATATTTGCACGAAAGTAGTAATTTTCTAGTGCGCGCTTGAATAATCAACCAGATTATCGAACTAATAAATTGGTTGGTTATTTAGACTATACAATTCTTATGATAACCGGTATTTTCTCTAGTAAAAAATGCTTTGAATTAATAATTAATGCTGTTCTATTTGTGCCCGTGTGCTTTGATTATAAATACTTATCATCTGGGCAGTTACGACTTTCCCCGCCTGAAAACTTCCTAACGTTACCAACTTTCTTTCGCTAAGTGAACTGTAATAGCTATGTTATCCAGATGGGCTGGGCGATTTATTAACATTCAGTTGCACTCAATAAGAGACAAACTTTTATGCTTATCTTTTGTATCAACTAAAGTATAAACAATAAGTATTCGGTGGGCAATTGAATTTGTTCGTAGTATCTGCTATAAAAATAATGTTCAATTTAAATCCAAGGATACTGGTGCTAGCATATCTTCAAATACTTTTTAATGCTAGCTAGATAGTTTTAGATGCATCTTGTGCCTCAAGTGACATAATGACAAGAAACTGAGGAATGAAAATTATCAGGAATATCAGAGAATTTAGAATGTCTTCATCAATTGTGTGAAGATGAGACACTGCTATTAAGATGCATTTTAAAGAAGAAATATAGGCTAAATATTAATTCAAGAAAACACAAGGTCTTAAAACAATGAACACATCGAAGAGAGACACATTAACATTTTTATACCAATTGTGATATTTGAGTTGATCGGTTAAGTGTGATACCGATTACTTTATAAAGTTTCTCGTTATAACTAGTATATTAAGTGCTTTTAAGGCTAAAGAAAGGAAAAGTATAAAAGTAAAAAGAACCAAGAAAAAAGGTAAAATGAGCTTAATAAAATGGGGAAATGCACATGCTTAAATAAATATCCTTAATCCTTAGAGCGAGGCCTTCTGGGAATAAACAAGGCAGGGCAGTTTTATGTAGACGCGACTGTCGATGCATCTATTATATTAACATGAAAGAGCATAGAAGATTGATCCTACTGGTGCTCCAAGTGTGCAACTAATTTTTCACGACAAAGAATGTCAATTCACTAGGTGGATTCAATGTTAACGAAGGAGAAAATCAAGAGGGAAAGATAGAAAAGGACAGAAATTTATAATAAAACGATAAGTATGAGCGTAAATTTGCAAGAGACTACTGTTTCGAATACAATTAGATATCTAAATTGCTATAAGCAGTAATATACGTTATAGAAACAAAAGCTTAACATTTAGGTCAGTTCAGCGATAAACAAATGCCTATTTTTTCAACAAAGGGGATAAATATAGTAGATTTATCCAACAAATGGGATAAAGAGAACCATCATATAGTAGATTTATCCAACAACGTCAAGGAACAGTCTCCCAAGTTAATATATACTTTCCAACTTTTGTCTTTTTTTTCAGTTCGATTTTTTTTTTAATTTTTTTCGGATTTGAAAATTTTGTGATGATCAAACAAACAAATGCTTGATTCATCTGTTCAGTAGAACCTATCTTCTATACTCGAAAAATATATACATATATATATATATATATGACATCTTAAATATCAACAAAGAATGATGAAGAAAGATATATCACGAGCTAAAATTGAAGAAGTTTCAAATAAGAAAAGAAAGAGGGGGGAAATTGATGTAACAAAAGGAAAGACGGTAGAGAAATACAAGAAATCGGTTGACTTGAAACTTGAAGAAAAGAGCGATAATGAATACGAAAGCTCTGATGATGACGAGATTGCAGAAATTGGAAGACAGAATGAAGATGAAGAGAAAAGAAGGAAAAAAATGAAAAAAAGAAGGGAGGGTGATGATGGTTCTGAGTTGTTCTCTAAAGCAATGAACGCTCTCTTAGATACGCATTTAAAGGCCCATGATAGAGTTGATCCTATTTTTGCCAGGTCTAAAGGGCAGATAAAGAAATTTGAAGATGAAAAACTTGAGCAAAAGGCTAAAAAGTTATTACTAGCTAAAAAGCGCGCCAAGATGAATGCCAGCAGAAGGATGAATCTTATTTCGGATGCTGCGGAAGGGGAAACGGCTCAGGTGACTCTACAAAGAGAGAAAAGCTTGAAAAAAGTGGCACGTAGGGGTGTTGTGAAGTTATTTAACGCGATAATGGCAGCACAAGCACCAGCAGATAACGCCGTTTCTCGATCTAAAGGAAGATACTTTAGTGAGAAGAGAGAACAAGAAGATATAACAGATGTTTCTAAAGAGAAGTTTTTAGGTATGGTTCAGGCGGCGGCACAGAGAAAAGTTTAAAGATATATTTTCCCTATTTGTTACTACTACTTTCGAATCTCTGCTATAATTGTACATTATGAACCTGTTTCAATAACGAACTCTCCAAATTTGGATTTAGGGCATACATACGCTATTCTGAAATGCAGATAAATGACATGCACTAATAACTGTTTACTCACCTTAATAAATCAATAAATAAATAATATATATATATATATATAGGATATAGCTATAAATAAGTACAATTGAATCACACTGCATACCTCATAAAATTATTCGATCTCAGAGGATGAAATGAATTGTAAAGACTAAATAATAAGCGATTGGACCTTGTCTCTCATGCTTCCACGTCAGAAACCTCTTTAAAAACTCTTTCCACACTCTTAGAGATGGATGATCTGGAAGCATGCCATTGTCCCTTCACAGTTTTCCAAGGAATCTTCTTGAACAAATCTTCTTTACTATTCAACTCACCTTCGCTCTTCAAAGTCTCGGCCAACTTTGTGACATGTTCATCAACTTCCTTGTCCGACGCAACAGGTAATCTTTTCAGGTAACTTGTGAGAAAATCAGCTTCCCTCAATTCATTTAAACCAACCTGCTGAAATCTGTCTGGTGATCCTTCTTTCATGTACTCGGCTGCAGAAGCATTTCTCTCCTTAATCATTTTGTCAAGTAAGTCTGCCAATTGGAACTCATCGTGAAGTTCTCCTCTTGTAGCGATCTCCATATTTTTCACTTCGGTCAATATACTTCTAATAACATTTTTTTCCAAAGGATCTGCTTTCATTCTAATACTTTGTTTTAAGTCTGATCTCAAAACCTTCATCACCTCATCATAAGCAGTAGTGCTGTTTATGGAAAGTAATCTCACACTACCTAGCCTGACTGGAGAAGTAGCTCCGGTCAATCCAATTAGACGAACAAATCTAAACATCCTTGATGAATACATTTTAATTTAAAAAGAAATGCAAAACTGTACAATTAACTATGGGAAAAAAGTGATTTGAAATTGCTTGAACTTGGAATTCCTTATAGTATTGTACTTCATCGAGCGTACCTCCTCCACACCTCGAATATATAATTTTTTTTTGTATTTAATGGTCAGTCAAATCGACCTCAAATTGGGACTTTCGTCGGAAAAATTCTGACGTATTGGAAAGCCGCAAGATTGACAATATAGCTCGAACATCGAAGTTACGTAGGATTAAGAAAAGAGTATTTCATGGAAAATCGGAAGTAAGAATGCTGATTTGAAACTAGATGAATTCTGGCTTAGCTATGAATATTAAACTTTCTTACTTTAGAGGTACTTTGTACGATACTAAAGAACACAATTTAATGCTTAAAAAAAATGCTTTGCTGACATGCAATGACACCGAAAAAACATAATTTTCTTCGTTTTAAAAATGTGAACTTTTTTAATGTATATTCATACACGATGGATTTGTTGCTTTGTTAATAAAGCAAATATCTTCATCAGGATACCATCCTATTTCTTGTGCATCTTTTAGGGGCACAGATAGCGGCTACTTAACAGATAGATGTACACCATTCTCATTCAGTGATCTATCACATAAATATAATTTTGACTCAGTATATTCAATAGCTTTAAATTACTTTTCTCTGAAAACCTTCAGTCATAGTAAATATTTCGAAAATCAAAATTTCTTACGTAAGTTCTGGGACGTTAAGATGTATCAATAAGAAAATAATTGAAAGAAATTATTGCATTGTTACCAGCACCCAAATAATTAATTATACCCGGAATCCACAAAGTATAAATTAATTTGAACAAAGCCCTACATAATGTTTTGACCATCGTTACCATTTAATACGAAAGATTTTGAATATTCCTTGAGCGGCTTTATTTAACTTTTTTCTATTTATTTTCAGGCCAATTTATCTTGCACCCTGTTTTATTATTTACTTTTTTCTCTTCTCTTAAAATTTTGGATCACTGTGCTGTTTCATTAACAATTTGAACAAAAATCTTCAACCATTTGTCTCCAATGTTCTACAACCATATACAAAGTATACCATTCTTTTATAAATAACCTAATCATTCAGAGTTTGTTTTATATCATAAATCCGAATTCATATGTGAATTTCAATACAGGGGATTTGAGCACACAAAATTTTTCTCTTCAATATCCTAACGCATTCAATTATATGTCGAATTCTAAAAAAGAATCATATCTGGGACCGGAAATTGATGATGATCATGGAAAATCTCAGCTTAAGAACACATCGCTTTGTTTGAAACGGCTAGTAGGAACATTTTTGGAATATATTCAGAACACCGGAAGAAGCCGAACTGCAAATGAGGACAAGAATTATAACAAGAACTTTCATACACGGAGGGGTAAAAACATTGTTGAAAATGGTGCGACTACTTTTGTTTGTAGAAAGGAGGTTTATCAACATAAAACTAAGGATGATGCTTGGATGATATTGCACAATAAGGTATACAATGTGACAGATATAATTAATATTCATCCTGGTGGAGTGGCGTGCTTGTTCAGTTGTGTGGGCCTTGATGGGACAGTTAATTTTGATGATGTTGGTCATAGTAATGACGCTTGGGAGATGCTGCGGCCATATTATATTGGTGATTTACCAGGAAGCGAATTGACTGGATTGGATAACCAAAAATCTCAACTGATGCAAGCGACAAAAAAAATCGAACATACAGCTGCAAATCGGATAACCAATGATACACCTAAAGAAACACACTTTATAAACAAGCTACGAAATAATCCAGCTTTCCGTATACTTATATTGATATTCACAAATACTGCCACTATTTTAGGACTTCTAGCATTAACGCTATTTACATATTTACAATCGCAGAAGTGGTCACCAAATTAAGTTGCTTATCATCAGATGGCTTAGTTTCCGATAAGCGCAAATCATTTTTAAATTGTATAGAGAGGGACATTAAGAGAATTTCCAACTTGTTCTGGCCAAAAACCTAATTGCGTGCAGATTGTGGTAATTCTTTTTTACATATATATTTGTTTCTAGCATTTCAGAGAGTAAGCTAACTGCTTTTGATTAGCGCTAGACACATAGCAAATAACCAGGGTAGGACGTCCAAACCACATTCTTTTATTTACAAAGATACTTAATCATAATGAAAATGGGAATACAGATTTTATCAAGAAATATGTAAGTACTTATGTATAGAAGTCAACATCAAATCGTAAGTGTAAATTTAATGCTGCGGAACTTTACCCAAATGAAACGATAAGCCCAGTTGACCAAACAAAGACAAGCAGCAAAAAAGAACACATCTGCGAAAGGGGTGTAACTTTTAGTAACACTATAATTCTAATTGGATACAGCGTAAGAACTGCAAAACCAAAAAGAAAACAGGAACAAGCAAAATATAAAAGAGAGACAAAGAAAGATGTAGGAATAACCGAATATGAGAAACAAAAGCATCAGATAATGAATATCTGCAAACCAAGTTAGAAAGACAATAAGACATTGACTTAATTACCGGTAGTTGGAAGACCAGACATAAGCTTGAAAGAATCATAGAGCAACCACTGACAGCCAGTCAAGGTACCAATCATGACAATCCTAATTCCCAAACCATTCCAGAGACCCTTGAATCCCATCTTCTTGTAGTGTCTACCAACAGCTTGACCAAGAGATTCGCCTGGTCTGGTATCATTGTTAATCTTAGAAACCAAGACGTCAGCAGGATGAGAAATAACAGCACAGAAGATACCGGCAATGTAACCACCGAGGAAGGAAACACCCGTTTGCTGCAACTTGTTGTACTGGCTCTTTTGCTTAGGCAAGAACGAATAAATCATAGAAACAATCTTTTCAAAAGTTGTGAACTTAACCATGGTATAAGGAATCTGTCTAAACCACAATGGGACCAAACCGGAATACAAACCCTTGTACAAATTCTTTGGGGTGGCAGGAGGCAAGGTTGTCTGAATTTTAACCTTCATAGCCTCAAATGGGCACAAAGCCAGGTCAGCCAAGAATTCGGCACAAGCGGAAGAAGCCAAATAAACACCGACACCGGTGTGTCCAGTATAGTCAGAGAACTTCTTCTTGAAAACCTCATAGAATCCATACTTACCAGTACCCTGTAAACCGTAACCAATAAATGTTGGCAAGAAACCGCTGTAAAGAGCACGAGCTCCTTCCTTCTTTGCAATTGTTTTAATTCCATCCAAGTTACCCTTATACAAAGTCTTGTCAACTTGAAGTCTGCACTTAACCAAATCCAATGGTAAAACCAATGAATGAGTTGGGGCACAAGCGAGGAATCCACCAAGTGCGCAGGTACTGTAGTACTTACGGGAGTATAGTTCGATATGATCTGAAGACATTTTTTTTAGAAAGACTTGCTTATCTTTCAGTAACTTTCAGATTTTCAAGAAGATAATCACAACTGCGCGTAGGATCAGGATGCAAACGGATACCTTAGTCGGAGCTTTTTTTTTAAGAATACAGAAGAGAAGAAGGAGGAAAGTTTGAAGTTAGAAACGTACTTTCAAATTGCAGTTCACTAAAAACGCGACGACAAACAACTATCGATCAAAGTGAATTAAAAAGTACAAAAAAAAAGCAAAAAAAAATTTAAAGAAATGCCGAAAGAGAGGACAAACAAAGTTGGTTGGTTGATTTAACCAAGTCGTAACAATGCATATTTCATTAAAAATACTAACCAAAAAAATGAATTATTTTTTGTTCTCTATTACTGCCATGGGGAAAACGTTTTCAAGATTCTCTCTATTTTTATTTTTTCCCTCCTTATTATGAATCTTATTTATGCTGATTTGTCGGTTGGGGTGGAATTATATAAGCGAATATGCATTGTTAATTAAATCGAACAAATAAATATTACTCTCCTGGGGAGCGGGAAAATCGTGTGGTCTTCCTCCTTCCCGACATTAAATTCCCGTGCATTTGATCGACAATTAAACTTAACGGATATCTGCAACCGACTATTCTATCGTATACACCCAATATAAACATACCCCGTATCCTCTTTGTTATTCCCCCACGATAAAGTTCCATGGCTTTCTTACATGGGTTATTGCAATCTAATTATTGATTAATAAATATTACATTCGTACAGTATTCAATGTAGCTGTCGATCAATCGGTTTTATCACTTATTGAAGTGCGTTTACGAAATATTTTTGCTGAAGAGCAAACAAAATAGAAAAAAAACTTCTCCGCAGTTAGTGGCTGATTTCGGTAGGTGGAGTAGAAAGGAAGAGGGAGGTTTCTGGGGAAGCTTAAAAATTCACGGAAATGTACATGTGCGCTTTGAGCCAATGATATCTCATTTTTTGAATAATTTTCTCCCGGTAAAATCCACGACCTGCTCAAATTTAAAAGGACGTGATACACATCACGTGATATATTTATAAATTTCTGATATGGGATCACGCTAACTTTTAGAATGCCCATCTGGGTTTATTTCTGGAGCCACTATTAGACACTCGAATTATTTAACCGCTCATTATTTAACTAAGTGACCAAATATAAATTTTAAACTAATTTGTAAATATATGAGTAAATAAATAACATGAATAACAATATAAATCAACCTGCAATATCAATTTTAACGTGAATGAAGAATTTTGGTTGATTTGCGTATGCATAACAGAGAATGACACTTGGTATACATACAATACTATTAATGCAATTCCTATAGCAGCTAAAATTATTAAATTATGTATGAATTCATGGAAAAGTTTTTTCTGGTTTTTCCAAACAGCTAATCAAGCTTGATTAAAATGGTCGATTAGGATGGAACAAAAGTCGAAAAAGGAGTAAAAAAAAAGGAAAGCTTGAAGAATTCAAATAATTTCTTAACATTATACAGCGTATTTTCCTGGATAAATGTATATTTGCTAACAACATACAGTGCATCAAGGCAGCTCTAGACCAAGAAGAATGCAATATAAGGACGTAATTTTCATTTTCTGTCAAGTAAATCTGAATGTTTAAGAGAGAAATGCCTATTTGAATCATTCCACATATACAATACATACATATCTAGTGCAGACAGTGCAGCCAAAATAGCGAGTCATAACTTCTCTGCAGATAAATGCTTCATAGAAGAGTTCAATTCTATGGATTCGACAACTAAAGCTAGGAGTCAAGTTTATTGGGTATTACATAATATGCTCGATAAAGTGATGACTTCAATCTTTGGGGACTAATTACTTGGAGATATTCATAGCAAACAAGAAAAAATCATATTATACATTAACTTTAATTTGGTTGTCCTTATTGAAATGGAAATATTTTGATTCAAACAGGATTTACTTCCGCTTTTCGCCTCAGCCAGTCTAGAATATTGCAGCATCGCGAAACTCACACTTAGGCAAAATATATATTTTTATTACGTAAGCACTCGGCAATTTTATAAGGCAACACACAGCCCCGTTATCATTAGAGCTCGTTTTTTTAGTATCAACTGATATTTATTGTGCACTTTTTTTTGGATGTGATCTAAATCTTACCATCGACATCCAAAATTCTAAGAAGTCTGTAGGACCATTGACATGAAAATCCTACAAAGTTCACAATATAATCATTAAATTCTTTCAAGCAGTGAACTCATATAATAATAAGGTACACATATCCGAATTTAGAGAATCATTTAGAGAATCCTGGGATATTACTGATCGATTGTTAGATTACTGATAAGAATAAAATGCAACAATACAAATTTCAAACCAAGGTGATAAGTTGGTGCGATTCTAAGGGAAATGAGCACACAAATAAAATAATTCTTCAGAATCAAAATGGTCCGTGTTTTGTGATTTCATTAATCAACAATATTATATTATCACAGGAACTTAAAGATTCCAAAGAATGGCATGTTGTTGGTTCCTCTACTCGAAACAATTCTAGTTCTCGACAGAACAACTCCGCTGGGCAAAATGTAAATTTATCAGTTGATCTTGGTGACAGTCTACCACCTGTGGTTAAAACTACAGATATTCAAAATTTGAATGCGCTTCTTGCCAGGAGTGAAAATGTGTCTTTGAATGCCTTGCTTGATGAATTGACGAATATCTTGTTTGCTGTAAATGAAAGATGCTCTGTGACATTAGGCGGTCCAGTAATTGACATGAAGGCTGTTCTGGATACGCTTCCATCAATTGAGACTGGTCTAAATATTAATTTACAATTGGATAAACCGGTGATTAATGATTTTGCCGAATATACACCTATAGTGAACGAGCTACTCAATATATTCGATATCAAAATATTACATGGCTTTATTGCGGACAGTGATGAATTAAGTAAATCGGAGAAAAGTATGCATTTTGATAAGATCCAGGAAACAATGGTGGAGGCTCTGGAATTGCACCCAGAATTGAATGACTACACGGAAATTCAGGAATATAATAACAAAAATGAAGGTAATAACATTGACGTTGTGAAACAATATTTTCGACTTAAAAGGTTTCTTGAGAAGAATAAAACACAGTTAACAAAGAAGGGTATAAATACTCTTAAAACAGATGATTCCATTTTAAATGATAACCAATTTGGAATCTTCTTCAGAAACGATCACTTTAGTACAATTTATAAAGCTGGACGAAATATATATTTGCTTGTTAATGATGAAGGATTTAAAGATGAACCAAATATTATTTGGCAGGTCTTGGCAAGTATTAGCGGTGGCAAAGATGAATTTTTGACTGGTAATTTTGAAAAGCCGGACCCTGCATTATTGGAGAAAAACGCCAAAAGAAGACTTGAAAGTCCGAAGACTGTGGATTTGACTGGCGATGAGCTTTTAGCTAGGCAGCTGCAGCAAGAAGAAGATGCAGAGATTTCTAAATCTCTTCAAAGGAAATATGATGATGAAAGCCAACAGATTGAATTAAAAAGGAAGCGAAAAGTGAAGAGAAAACGAAGTAAGGGGAAACGTAATCAGAAACGTCGGGAAGAGGACACAAGAATTCAAAACAAAACGAATGTGGAACAAGGCTCGGATAAAAAAGAGGCGAAGAAATCTGACAGCGAAGGATGTGTTATACAGTAGTATGCAGTGCAGAAATGGGCCTAGTATTACACACGTGCTTGAGTTCTTCGATTTGGCGAAGACCTATGCGCAGTTAAAACTATAGTATTTTTTTTTATCTTTTAGTGTTATCACTTTTTACCGAGTTGTACTAATCATAAGAATTTCCTCTCTATATTTTCTGAAAATTAAATAGTTTATAGAGAATAATCTACTTTATGAATTGAGAAATAATAAGCTTCTCAGACATTCAGTGATGGCAATTTATGGACGATAGACCAGTCTATAATTCTTCCGTTAAATATTTTCGGGAAGATGAACAACTAACACGGATCTAGCTCTACGCATCTCAAAAAGCATTCAGATAGTACAATTAATTCATTATTTCTTACAGCCGTTTCAAATATTCTTTTCCCAGAAGGCTTATCTAACTCATCCAGAATTTATTTATGTTCAAGGTTTTCCGTAGTAGTGGGATTGAGGGGAGCTATTCCATATCCTCAAATCCACTTTTTGTTTCTGCTGGGTGCTGGACAATTTTTCCAGCAAAGCATCGAACTACAGGCAAAAGAGTGTCAGTGTGGCAATTTAATAAGCGAGAATATGAGTCAAGATTATCCAGAGAGGGCATCTTGACTAGAAGTAATCAGGACATCGTTTTGGGTGATATTTATGCTAGTCTAAAGAGATATATTTCGAACCTCACCAAACTTAAGCATCCTAACTTTGTTACAGTTATTGAACCATTAGAGGAGCACAAGAGCAGGCTAATGTTTGTTACAGAGTATGTTGTGAATGATCTGGAAACCATTGATAAGTCAGAACTGAACGAGATCATAGTTACCAAGGGTCTTCTCCAGGTGGCCAATGGACTCAAGTTTCTCCATCAAAGCCTGTCAACTGTGCATCTTAATATCAACCCTTATTCAATCCTTGTTACAGAAAACTCAGATTGGAAAATTTCTGGATTGCAGTTTATGCAGAAGTTAGAAAATGGGTCGGCTACAGAGAGGTATATCGATCCGTTGGATTCAAGAATGCCCTCATTTCTTAGTATTGATTTTAGATTTTCTTCACCAAACCTCCTTTTGGAACACAACGTGGACTTTATAGATGATCTCTTCTCATTGGGATGCCTTATATTTTATCTTTTCAACAATGGACAGACTGCGATGCAATGCGATAATTCAAGCTTGTTGGATTATGAGCGATCATTCAACAGACTTAACCACAGATTGAACGAAGCGGCAAGCACAAAGAATTATTCTCATCCATACTTTTCAAAGATTCCGAAGGATTATCTTCAAATATTTTTTGACCTCCTCATCAGAGGTCAAAAATCTAATAGTGACGTAATAGAATTAACAGAACCGTTCACTATTGATAACTTGATAAACTCTTCCATATTCAATAATGATCTTATTAAGGTGCTTAATACCGTGGATACCTTCGATGCTCTTTCTAGCGATGAGCGTATTACGATTCTTTCGAAGCTTAGAAATTGTATAGATAAGTTCCCAAAGACACTGTTAATTAACAAATTCATTCCTGTTCTTTCTGGTGCAGTGTCACCATATGTTAAAGTGAATAGAATTAAAATTCAGAACGATGATAAACAAATTATTACACTTAGCTTGGAGAATATGCTGCTTCTAAGTAAGACGATTTCTCAGCTCACATTTTCGGATAAAGTTTTTCCTGTCGTAAAAACATGTCTCCAGACTTTAGATATAGATCCGGTGAAGGCTTTAATAATTGTGAATCTCGATCTTATAAGATCGAAACTTGGGATAACATTAACAAACAAGAGCTCCGGATTTAAGCATTATCAAGCATTCAAGGCATTTCTTCTGGACATATTTAACAAATCTGTTAAGAATAATGCCACAAATGAACCAGCGTCCTTGAAGGTGCAAGAATGCTTACTTGAAAATCTGCGCATTTTTTTGGAGTACCAACCATATTCAGTTATTGCTAATCAATTGCTTCCAGCAATATGTGATCTTTTCAGTACTACCACATCGTTAAATGTTAAGGTTCTGTCGATCAAGGCCTTAATTATGACTGTGGAAGGTATCGACGATAATTCTTTGGATAATTATACTATAATTGAGAAGGTACTTCCTCCGGTCCGCAAAACACAGTCGTCGAATCTTAAGAATCATGAAATTTTTGCCAACATATTAAGACTATATATGAGCATCTTTAAAAAACTTGCTCTCTCTAAGAATACGATATCTATTGAAAACCAGGAATTACCAATATATGATGTTATTTTGGAATCTTTATTTTTTGAGATTTGGAAGCTTACGAAGTATGCTAGTCGGAAAGATGATATGGATTCAACATTCTTGGCATTAGAAACAATTGAGAAGTTCCTTAAAAATGCCACATCTAATAGAATTTCCGGCTTGCCTCAACCAAAAAATGTTTCACACATTGATAGAGGAGTCACCGTTCCATTGAAAAAGAATGTATTTGAACGGAAGAAAAGCCTGGCTCATCAAGATATTCCATCTGTACGAATCAAAAACACAGACAATTCTTTGAAATCATTTTCAGGGAAGGTGATGTCCACCAATAACGCATTTGGCAGGACAACATCTTTGACGTCATCCACAGTTTCTTCCTTGGCAACAAGTAATGTTTCAAATATAATTTCTGCTCATGCTCCTTCTTCTCCATCGTCGTCATCAAGTCCACATTCCTTTATGATGCCTATGAAGGCAACGAAAAAGACAGCTTCAGAGGCTTCAATTCCAGCTGTTGTGAGTAATGGCTGGACACGATATGAACCCAGTAACGAAAGTCGTGCGAAAAATCAAGATCTGAAATCAATTTTTGAACCTATAAAGCCAACAAAAAGGCTACGCTAATAAAATGTTTGAAAATCATATAGAATGTTAATATGCATTTGTTCTAGAGAATTATTTCAGTTTGTATTTTTTGATAACTTAAATAAGGAAATAGCATACATGACATCAGAAATGGTTTACACTGATGCATAAATAAACGTAATATACTAAGGAAAATCGCTTAATCGTCCTTAATAATTTCGGCAATCTTCTTCTCATACATGTTCTTTCCGTTCATATCTTCCATTTTCATACTTTTAAGACAATCACGGAAAATACCAACCTGCCTACCAACACTATCCATCTTGGAGAGCACTTTTTCGTTCCCATTGACAAAGCCATAGATAGAATATTTGAGCCCAGTATCTCTGCAAAATTCAAGAACATACTTTTGTGCCTTTCTAAGATTATGCCGAGGCATTCTTGGATACATGTGATGAATTGCTTGGTACTGCAACCCACCATGAAAGAAGTCAAACCATTCAGGGCAAGAAACATCCATACTCGTGCGTAGTTGGCGTGCGGCGAATGTTTCTGAAGTACCTAAATCGGAGGTTGACATCGCAAAATGTGAAAGTGTGATTTGAACATGCACAACCATTGTAGCTATGTGAGAAACCATAATAAACTGAAATCTATCCATCTTTGTGGGCAATGCACCACAGACAATGTAGAAAAACCACCAGCAGAAGAAGCCTAGGCCCGCCAATTCAAACCACCTAAACCATGCACCTTTACCCTTCCTAGGGCCTTGACCCTTGAAGAGATATTCTAAAGAAAGACGGTATAAGTTAAATCGACCAAAGGCAAGAATTGGATAGTAAAGATAACTTTGTAATGGAATAAGCTTTTGTGCAATTCTGTCAAACCACAAGAACCTCTCGTAATACGTGGAAAACAAGTTTCCAAACAATCTCGTGGAGACACAGAAAAAAGGTAAATGTTGAATATCCGGATCATGGACAGGGTCGTTAGTGATCAAGTGATGAACGTTATGGTTTCGTTTCCACCATCCCAAGGACAACCCACCAATCCAATCCGCAATGATCGTACCAATGATATTATCAATCTGGTAATTGTGAGTAATGGCCAAATGTCCTGCATCATGTGCAATAAAGACTAATTGTTGCCAAAAAAAACCCAAGAACACAGCACTAAAAAAATAGTGATTTGTCTTGAAGCAGATAAGGAACCACATGAAAAGCGATAAATTAATACAGAACTGCTTGAAATACTCAATGTATGGACATTCAAACAGACCTACCTTCACCAATTTATCATGTAGCTCATTGTATTTCATTGAAATGAACCATTGTGTTTCATAATCTAATGGTGGAAGGTTCTCTAAATCTTTTTTAACCATTTTATTATCAAAATTATCCACTACAACCTCTGGGTCCCTAATAGGGTTTGAAGGGGTTGGTTCCACTATTTTATAAAGATCGTTCATTCCCTTTTGAGGTATCACTCCCTGTGGCATTTTGGGTTTTATCCTCACACTCATCTCGCCTGACATCAGTTTTCCCTGTTTTAATCTTTCTTCAAATGTTTTGTCGCTTCCTTCATAGACACCACCCTGTATTGGAGGTAACAGATTAATCCAACGATGATCGATTACACCTATGCTAAACATTTTAAAATGCTTGATCGTCTCTGGCGAATGATAACTATTCATCTCATCATAAGCATCGCGACCAATCATATGATAAATTGCTTTGTCTCCGCCTGGGTGTCGTTCTATCCATTTATCCAGCTTCAAAACATATTTGCCATAAATAACAATCGCATGCCCTTGTGCTATCAGTTCCTTAATACCTTTAACGCTAAGAACACGTAATGTCTTTGAATTCTTTTTATCACCCCCTGACCTATTCGAATTTTCCAAATTCATCATCCCAATTGTACTAGCTTGAGCAGAACTTGCATTTACGCCTGGTCCAGTAATTACCTGTGATATCTCGGCATTGTAGCCCATATTAATATAAGGACCGGGTGCTTAAATAAAAATGATTAAAGGAAGAAAGAAGAAGGAAGAAATGATTTAAATGTGCATTTGAAAGGACAATCAAGAAAATGGACATTATTTGTTTGCAAGGACTTACATCTTGAGGCTCATCTATCAAAATCGCGAGATGAAATAAAAATTTGTTTTGTCACCCTATGAAGTAATTATACTACTCTTTAAGAAGGCTTTATTCCATTTTGATTATTGCGATCGATTCCCATTATACGACAATGCTTTCACAAAAATGCAGGAATAAGTTTGGTGTTCTTAACTTTTTCTGACTTAGTTGAACGGCAGGAAACACACAAAAATCTTGTCCGCACCTAATATACTATATGTGTGATTTATATTGAGCGAAAACAATATGATTTATGAATCTATAATGGATAATGGATATGTACGATTTTTCAGAAACTAAAGTTATCCCTCATCCATTGGAAATTTATTGACCATTTTGGTGACATTTCATAGTCTGTTACTCCCAAATGAGACAGCATAATAATTTGAATACACAATGATCTAACAAAACTCGTTATTATAATTAGGAGTCATATAAACGTCAGATATAAAAAGCCTTACAAACAAAGCTAAATATGTTAATTGAAAAAAAAACATGCTAACAAAATACTTGACCATGAGATTGTGTTCTAATTATGATGATGGAACTAAAAGAATGCAATGCGAACGGCCTAATTAAATGGTCACGTTCTATATAATCGGACCAAGAAATCCCAAATCTGTCAAGCCAGCATTTAGTCTCGCCACAAAGTGAGCTAGCTATTATTGGCTTTTGTGGCTCGGTCTAAAAAAAAAAAAAGGAATAGAATCAACCTTCATTACTCACATAAGCATGCACACTCAAATCACTTCTTCTTTTTGCCCTTATAATTTTTACAAAGGTCGTAGACGATACAGATATTATATTGTCATCGCTATGGCAATTTATAAGAAGACCAATAAATACAAGCAGCGACTTTTTGGAAATGATTTAAAAGCATTACTTTATGCTTATGGCGATTCATCCTCTCCCAACGCCGAGACTATACAAACGGTTGAAGATCTTTTGACGTGCTATTTAGTGGACCTTGTAGTTGACGCCAATAAGGTCCGCTTGATACGAGGTAATAACAAATTGAGTGTTGATGATATTATGTTTGCGTTAAGAAACGATCCTGTCAAACTTGGAAGAGTTTACGATCTTAAGGAAATGGATAGGCAAATTATGATGGCCAAAAAGATGTTCGGTGACGATGATGTTGACAAAGGTTCAAAGATCAAAGATGGATCAGAAATTACTAAAGTGTCTGATTCAAATTCATCAAAGTCTAAGAACGGTTCTAAGTTGTAAATTTTGTTTCACGTACGAACATTTCCATAAGTGTTAGAAATATGACTGACTTTACTAAGCATTACATTCTAGTGTAACTACGTATTTCATATAAATATGACTTTAAAATGATATCGGTTGATTAGCTTTGGTGACGAATATTGTAACTACCTTGATGTATTTAATGTTAGCATCAAGGAAAACAGCATCGTGTTTAGTGTAAGGGTGTCGCTACTAATTACTTCTTGCGGTCATTTTGTCATTTTACTTTATTCTTCCCAGTTATTCTTTTAATGGAATAATCGAACGGCTGTGTTTTCCGGGAGTTTTTTTTTCTCCTGTTGATGCATTTGTCTACTATGAATGCTATCGTATACAAGATGAAAAGTAGTACAATCAGTAACTGGTCTTGAAGCCAAGAAATTATTCAAATACAGTTGAGATATATTTTAAAGGTATTGGCATGCTTGAGACTAGCAAATGAGAAATTTTGAGCTCGCTTCAAGATGCTTTTAACTTCTATAAATTTTACTTGACTAGCGGTTACCTACCCCAAATGGAAAAAATCAAAACTTAGACTCCATTTAGTTCTCGCTAAAAGAGAAAATTAAAAAATTGCAGGAAACAAAGCAGTATGAAAAAATTTTACCTCTGGCGTAACTAATAGAGAGAACCAACCTTTTCGAGACATCGCTTACATTTGCTGAAGTATGTGTTCGTGCAGACTTCGATAAAACACAAAATTATCGTTATCAATCAGATAAGATATCCGTTATCTAACAAACGCCACAGATTTGACTTTCGAAAAGGGAAAGAAGATTTTGGCATTAAAACTAATTGCGGTAATTTGAGGGTTCTAATAAAGGAGTAACCCAACTGTTAAAACAAATAAATTATTTTCATCATACGTTAAGTCTGACCTTATCAGGGCCCAGCATTCCATTTTGAATGTGTAAAGGCATTCCTATTGAAAAAGTCTCCAGTGGTGAAGTCTCTGAGAAAGTACTGCAAAATAATGATGGAGGGAAAAGCAATACCGCCAAGAATCTAAGTGTGTCAACTTCAAATGGCACTTATCAAAAAGTACAGTTGCACGACAAACAAAAGTATGAGAGTACTGACCCGAGCAAAGAAAATATAGAGGAATATAATTTAAAATACCCAAAAACTCTTAAAACTTTGAAGGAAAATGATTCAAAAATTCCCAAAAGAAATAACAAAGGAAGCGGGCGTTCCGATGACGTTAAGAGCGTGAAAAAGAATAGTAAGTCAGTCTCGGCAAAGGATAAAAAAGAATTAACCCCTTCAACACCGGCAAAGAAAAAGCAGAAGAGAACTAAAACTTTCAGGGGTTGTTATACTTGCAGAAGAAGGAAGATTGCATGCGATTTAGGAAGACCCGTGTGTGAAAGGTGCAGGAGAAGTGGATATGTTTGTGAGGGATATGATGTTAAGCTAAGATGGACGCTGCCCATAGAATTTGACAGATATGGCGATCAGCTTCCCGCAAAGACCAGTCCAGAGTGCCCATATTTTCAAAGAAGAGCAATTGATTTCGTGGTATACTCAGATCACACCGCCTATCACTATTATGATGAGATGGATAAAGATTTGGCAAATCTGCACAACATGTACATTCCTTCAATTACCACCAGAACAACAATATTAGGTCATTTTGGTGCATTTAGAGGAGTTGATATCTTATCACTAGCTCCAAAACTCAGGAGAAAGGCAACTAGGGGAATGAAAGGTTCAAAATCAAAACTGCTACCAATGGATGGGATGAGAGCACAAAGTATCTCTAGTACGGTCATCTCTGATCATCAAGAACAAGTACCAGGAACTCCTCGCTCCGTTACTAGTATGTCTACGACTACAACTGGGTCTGCAGCACTGAATCCGGGCCTGTCAAATAGTAATGGGTCATATGTTGGTGGCTTTAATAATGGCAACATTGCACCCCCAGGTAATGAATGGCTAAGTAATGAACTTTTGGATGCTGCTCTTTTGACTGCATCAGCTATCAATGGCGACACACATTTCCTTGATATGCTTAAGCCAGGAGACATTAAAGCCGATGATATAGGCTTTGGAAATTCTGCCAATGGAACTGCAACTAATGTGGATGTATCTCCAAATACTGCCGGTTCAAACAAGATATCTAACGGCTCGATTGTCAACTTAACGACACCAAATTCCAGCATTACCAGGGATAGTGGTGGAAGAACTAACATTAAGACGCACTCAAAATGGAGAATATCAGCGCTATCAAAAGCGATCGGAAGTAGTAAATTTATTTCTGGCGGGAAGGATTCATCTGTGGGTTTCCCTGGACGAAATCTTACAGATTCAACTTTTAATTCACAGGACGAGCAACTTGATCGAAATGACAGCGAAAAAGTCGGGAATAGCCCCTCTGCAATGTTGGTTTCCCCGATCGCCCCGTTAGCAACACAGGATAATGCCCAAATTAATAATATAGGATTGGTGAATAATGATAAAGTTTCAGATAATATGCTACATTTGCTATTTCAGGGACGTAACTCCAATATGCCGACGGATAATGGCTCAATAACATCCATAAGTGAGTCGACAAGCAATGAAAACGCAAACGATGAGCAATATATTAAGGATGACGGTGGCTCGACAGTTCATACTGGATACTCAAATCAGAACTTTTCACGGTCTGACAAGCCAATTGCTGGCAAGACTATAAAAATACATGCTGGTTCTGGCGTAAAAATGCCTAAAACTATTATGGAAATTTTGAAGACGAATCCGCTACCAAAGTCTCTTGCAATAGATCGCTTTGGGATTCCTACAACATCATTAAATGTTCAGCCCATGGCACGATATCTTCTTAATTATTACATAGAAGATGTCGCTGATATGATGACAGTTATTCCATTGCCAAAAAATCCTTGGAAATTTATATATTTTCCTCGGGCTATGATGGCCATAGGAGAACTTGCCGCCACTGGGCAAACATCCAATGCAAGGAACGGCCTCTTAAATGCTTTATTGGCAGTTTCTGCTTTCAATTTGCAAAGCAAATTTGAAAGGGGATCAGATGAAATGAAATATTATGTCAATTTGGGTGTTCAACTTCGTCAACAAGCAAACAGCTTTTTAAATAAATGCCTCCAGGAAGATATATTCAGACAGAAGTACAAGGATGTTCTATGTGCAGTGCTTTCAATGGTTACAATTGATGTTGTATGGGGAACACACTATGCCTGTAAGATACATTTAGACCATTGCGAAAAGATTATCGAAAAGAAGATGAAAGTAAAAAAGAAATTGTCACCCAAGGCAATTATCCTGCATAGAATTTTTTCATCTTTGAAGTTGCTACAAGATTCTACATGTATTGATCATGTTTCAAAAGATGAAATATTTTTGAATGAGAGTAATTATGATAAGTTCATAACGGGTGCAAAGCCCACTGCAGAACAATTGGAAAAGTTTTTTAATACACATTTTCATGATATGTTTAAAGGAAGTCAGCTCAGAAGGCAGTTTGCAAAATCAACACATGGATCAAATCCTAGGAGCATTCAGGATTCTTTCAGTAGTATTTTTAAGAAGCAACAAAATACAGTCTCACAAAGTAGACGAAAAAGAGTTGGAAAGTATAACGAACGCATCACTGATAATGGTAAAGTTACGATTGAATTCATTATGAATAGTGATGACGAAGGAGTGCATCATCCTCATCACCATCATCATTTGAGGAAAAATAATGATACAAATAACGCTGATAATGAAAGCGATAATGCTAGTACAGGTATTGTTACAGAAGAGTCATCTCAAGACGAGTCCCAGAAAGAAAATCTGGATGTGCCTGCATTTATTGGAATTACAAGATCAAGCTTTCAGCCTAGTAAGAATAAATTGGATGATAAAATGGTTTCCTCCGATGCTATATACGGGCTTCCAAATTCGTTAATTTTGATGTTCAGTGAGGTTGTTCATTTGACAAAATTTAAAAGGTATCATACTGAAAATGATCTTCCAATCCCCTCATTTTTTGAGGGTTTAACGATGCAGCTTGAGTACAAGTTGTTGACTTGGAAACTTGAATGGAAACTTGCTGAGGCTGATGAAGGTAAATCAGTTAATAAGGATGATGATTCTAAGGAGGATAATGATGCCAACAATGCCGATGAAACTTTAAATCTCAATGAAAAGAGTATCAATCAGCAGCGAAACTTTATATCCCCAAGACATGAAGGAATATATCATCATGTGATGTCATTCTACTATGGACTCATAATATATTTTTACAGATTCGTTGAAGATATGAACCCAATGTATCTACAAGACAAAGTCGAAAAAGTTCTCCGTCACCTTAATGCTATCCAAGAAATTCTTCAAAAGCACCCGGAAACATCTTATATTATACCGTTGTTCTGGCAGGGTTTTATGGCTGGTTCTGAAGCCATGACTGTTTATCTACAAAATGGCTTTAATCTTTGGGGTCAGCACATAGCACAGACTGGTATTGGTACATATTGGAATGCACGGCAGATAATGATGGAAATATGGCGGCGAAAGAATCATAATGTCAAGAATAATACATGGGTCGATGTTCTGAGGGATTGGAAAACAAATGTTATGTTAACTTGATCTAAGTCTATCTTTACATCACTATTGCTTTTAAGCAGTTACAGATTATCCAAATATTTATTCTTCGTACTTCTTTGCTATATATATTTTATGGGATATTTGCATTTTTAAGTAAAGTGTGATTACAATTTATGTACCTAACTCAATTTCTTAATTATTATCGTGTCCTTTAATCACCTTCAAATCAGCTATTTGACCGACCACAATATTCGCCCCCTATTAATAGCGATATGCTTACCTGTCTTTTTTTTTCATATCGTCCCGATCAGTTCTCGGCCCAGATACCTCGATAATATAAAAAGAACAGTATTTCCTTGGTGACATGGTGTTTTGAATATTGCCATCTGTGAATTGTATCTTCGAAAGCTGGGTATATATTTATTGTCAGCTATGTTTAAAGGATTAAATGGGATAAGGATTGCTTTTATTTCTTTTACTTTTTCTCTATTGGTTTCTGCACAGCAGTTTCCGATAGATTCAGGTGAGGCTGGGGTTAAAAAGCCTCCTATAAACTACACACCCAAAAGTATAAAGTCGTTCCATGACACTCCATTTGCAAATTGGGATAATTTTACAAACAGCATTATTGATGAAAGTGCTGGAGTTACGTTTGGGGAGATTAATAGATTTGACGCCGAACAGCTTTCGCTACTAAAACAAATTCTACAGATGAATTTCTTTAGGATTTTTAGATTAAATCTTTTTAAGGAATGTCCATTTTGGTCTGGAAGCAGTGGATTTTGTACCGATAGAAGCTGTGCAGTTGATACTATATCTGACTGGAAAGATTTGCCGGATATTTGGCAACCAGAAGCTCTAGGAGCTTTGGCTAACGTTTCGGCAGCACCTAAAGTTCCAAATGATCAAAACAAAGATTATTGTGAGTTGGATGAAATTAATGATGAAACGGTGTTTGTTGACTTGATAGAGAATCCTGAAAGATTTACAGGTTATGGTGGTGATCAATCATTTCAGATTTGGAAGCTTATCTATTCGGAGAATTGTTTCAATCTGGGACATGATCAATGCATGGAAAAAAACTTCTTCTATAAATTGATTAGTGGTATGCATGCATCAATCTCTACACATCTCAGTCATGGATTCATTGATTTAAAAACAAAAGAATATGGTCCAAACCTACAACAATTTATGTTTCGGGTTGGAAATTTCCCTGATAGAATAGAAAACATTTACCTTAACTATATTCTTGTACTCAAAGCCCTAATAAAGCTTGAAAGTTTGGGTATATTAGATAGTCTTGAGTATTGTGATGATGACCATTTTAATCAAAGCAGTACTGAAATCAAGGTGGAACTTGGCGAGCTAATCAAACCTTCCTATCAGTTAGGTAATGATAAGGAAACATGCCTATTCGATGAGAATGGACTTTTTCAAAGCAGTAATGCAGCAGAAATTAAAGATGAGTTCAAAGTTAATTTCAGGAATGTTTCCAAATTGATGGATTGTGTGGGCTGTGACAGGTGTCGTCTGTGGGGAAAAATTGAAACTATTGGTTACGGTACTGCTCTTAAAGTTTTATTTGATTTGCAAGATACCAAAAATTTTGAGCCATCTAGGTATAACATTTCGAATGTTGAACTTGTTGCCTTGGTTAACACGTTTGGGGGTCTTTCTAAATCCATTGAAGCTGTTCAAGAATTCAAGAGTATGTATGACAAAGCTCTTATAGAGGAAACTACGGGCAAGAAAAAAGAGGATGGTAAGAAGCACATTCCTAATATGGACGTGTTTGAAAACAAGGATGAAATAGTAGACTTTACTAATCCAAAGGTCTTCGAGTCTGCTGGTAGCGCTAGTCAATCTTCATCGGGGTATGATGACATTGTTTTTCCTGAGCAAAGTCATTCAAGCACAGTCAAGGAAGCATTCTTTACGGAATTGGATAATGTTTGGAAGACACTACAACTAATTTTCCGTTCTTATAAAGTGTTTCCGAAAATTGCTTACAATTGGTGTCTTATTCGTATCGTCTATTATTGGAACCGGTTTATTGGTCATGTTCAACAAGATTTCGACGTAAATAGGTTGTACCACGAAGAGTTATAAGCTTGCCCAAAATTTTATAGAGGAACGTATATTGCATTTAAATAGCTCTGATTAGCTCTCTTTACTATTTGACGTATTCTAGCTCTTTAATGTACTTGGTACATGTTCCTGATTACGAATAATATGTATGCTTTAAGGTGTAAGGTTGTGTGCTTTTTGTGGGACACCGCGATTTTTTTTAATCTTAGAGCGATTAGATCCGCTATATATAAAATTTCCTACGCGTCTGCAGGTCTACTTTGATAGTGCAAAATATACATTGTACCGCCATAATCAGGTGCATGATATTTTCATAGTAGTTTGATTTTAGTATTAATAAGTTTTTTGTTGAATTGTAATTTTGCTTAATGGGTCCGAAGTTTGCAGGAAAGCCAATTAAGATAACTTCAACATTACTAAAGGATGAAGAAAGATCGAAGCTCATAAAGGTTCTTGAAAAGATAGCACCATCTTCCGTGTATACTGGAGATCTTACATCTAATGTATCCATTTTAATAACTAATCCTGCAGGATCTTCGGATTGGCTGGAATCAAGAAAGTATCAGTATGTTGCTCAATATCGTCCGGACGTATCTATTATAAAACTTGAGACTGTCTTGGCATTCTATAAATCTTGGTTAGATGGCACCACCCCAGGCGATTGGATAGACAAAAGTGGTATACGCCTTAACTTAGATTTTCAGAAACCATTCGATGGTTTGGTGATCTCGGTCAGCCGTCTGGAGGCACGAGGTGAATCCTTTATTCAGAAAATAAAGCATACTATAACACGAGGTGGTGGCAACTTTACGGAATCGTTGTCTAATCATTCTGATGTGTTGGTTACGGATGATCCTAATGGACGCAGATACATGACCGCAAAGGAGTGGGGGATTCCTATTGTATCTCCGGATTGGTGCTTTGATAGTGCTGAGCGTTGTGCCGCCCTTGGTTTTAAATATTATGAGCTTAAAGGGAAGGGTAGTAAAGGAAGGAGAGTGGATGCGTGTAATTGGGAATTCGTGGCCGCTTGGCAAAAGAAGAGAAGGGAGGATGAGCAACTAAGATTGGCAAAAGGTAAGAGGCCTTTAAAAGATGATGGGCCAGATGACGAAGAAAAAGAACTTAAAGTGGCGAGGTTGGATTTGAGGAATACACTATGGGACTCCGTTATGAAAGACTCTCAAGTGAGTTCATTAAGTCAGGAAGAAAACAAGTATGATGATAATTGGGGACCTGAGCAAAAAGTCATTATATCAACCCAAACACGTGCTTTAAATAGCAAGCAATCAACATTAATGTCTACTCAGCAAGAACTCAAGGAGGAAAGAAAAAATAACACGGAGAAATCTTTACCCTTGCTCAAAGAGCTTTCATTTGCATTGTATGGGTTTGATTCTAAAAAAGTGAAAATTCTCGAGATAATCCTTAAAGAGTATGGGGCCAGCATTTTTGAGCTAGCAGATATATCCCACTCACTCGATTACGTAATTGCATTTTCCGAGTTAGATCATAAGATCCCAAATATTGAAGATCGTCCTGTCCAGGTGATAACCGAGTACGCTGTAGAGAGATGCATATATTTCAGAAATACAGACACCCTCAAAGAGGCAGGATATTGGTGTAGACCAATATTTATTGACTCTTCCGTGACAATTGAAAAGTTCAGAGAGAATTTCTCATTACCAAAAGGGGGAAAAGTAAATGTTGCAATAACTGGGTTTAAGGATATTGATTTATCACAATTCCAAAGAATCCTGAGGAACAAGTTATCAAGCTTCATTTACTTCAGTGAGAATTTTTCAAAGCAGTGTGATTTACTTGTAATTGCAGATATCCATGGATTAAATACATTAAAAAAAGTAAGAATGGCCAAAAAATGGGAGATCAGCATGATGAGCCTATCGAATTTTTGGAAGTCTCTTGATAGATGCTGTGATCAGCCCTATATAAATACATAGAATATGTTTACAACATAATCATAATTTACACTTAATGCGAATTGTACTGCTTTGCAAGGGGGAATGATTTTTAACTCTTCGAACGAGAAAGATTTTGAGGTGCCACAAAAAAAAAATTGACGACTGTAGGAAGCGAGATTTTTTGTCTTTACATTTGGACGGATATTCATTTCAAACCTACCGTTTGTTCTTCTTCTCCAAAACGACAAGTATCTCCCTTTTTTTCACTGCGCTAACATCGATTTCTGTCATAAAATGAATTCGGATGTTGAAAAGAGCTTTTTGTATCAGAAGCTGCGGAGGGACTGTGGTTTAATGGCCAGTAAATCGCCGTATGTTACATATACTCTCTCGAATGGTTCCGAAATTTATACTGTCTCAAATCGGGAGATCACTGTGGTTTCTTTGAATAGAGTGCAGAATTCTAGTTCTAAACTTGATGTTAAACTAGACTTTGATCCAACTGCTGTATGCGTGAATAGAAACGAGGATTTAATGTGCTTTTACAATTCAAAAGCCTGCCACATAATGAGCATTAACCCCCCTGGCTCTCAAATAACGTTTACAAAGGTTTACAAGTTGTCACTTCCTTTGGAAAAAGATGAAATAATAATTCAAGTTTTATTCAATAATATTTCTTGTTATCAAGCGGAAGTGGTGATCCTTACAGGATCCCGGATTTTGTGCTATGATATTAATGATTCTTTGGTTAGCCCTGTTCAAGAGTACGAGTTTATTCCGAAAAAAGAAAGTAACAGTGGTGGTGCTGGTCTGTTGATTAATGCAGCAATGTCACAAAGCACTGTTATGGATCCCGTTTCTTTTTGTTTTGCCTCAGATGACACTTCGAACTCAAGTCCAGAATCAGATATAACACTTCTGATTTTGACTTCAGATGTTTCCATCTATCGAATTTATCCATTTCTTCCCTCTACTTTGTCTGTTGAAAAGAAGTGGTTGACTAGTTTGTTTGATACTACAGCTGCGCAATATAGTTCAATTAATGATGTATCTCTTCGACTGCATCTTAATAGGACTTTAAAATTCACTGCATCGTTAGCAAATCTTTCAGGAACTATCATTACTAAGAGCCAAATACCTAAATATTATAGGAAAGGTAAAATAATTGGTCCCCTTCCAATCGAACCTTTCTTTGATGAACTATACGATCAGAATGCATTGCGGATTTTTTCCTTAAAAAATGGCCTTTTTTGCATTGTACTTGATCATGCAGTTTTGTGCTTTTATTACGATTCCAGGAATATAGTCATGTTTGAAAAAGATTCACAAGTGCCTTCATTAGATAGCATATCCGTTATTGATACATCATTGTTTGACAGACATTTCTCTATTACTTCTGGTTTTGTAAAGCCCTTTACTTTGGATGGAGCTGTACTCGTTACTTCTCAGCCAGGACTTTTATATGTTGATTATTCATCATGGATGACTTATTTAGATCAAAAGAATAATACAGGTGGCATGAAACAGTTTGAGGAAGTTTGGATGACAGGTGATCATCTTCCGACCACTGTTAATGTTCTTGGAAAAATAAGATTGGTCAGCTCCAATAGTATTGCACCCGAGAAACAGTCATTTGATATTAACGCCACTAACTTGACGGAATCAGTTCCATTGGCATCTTCACTCAATCAAGTGTGGTTAGCATGGAATAAAGAGGTTTGCTTAATTTCGGCCCTAAGTTCTTCTGACAACAACAACATGACTATTTTCTGTGTCTCCACACAGCCGTATAACGTTCAAGAGAATAAACAAGGTCCCGAAGAGTATTTTTCCCCAAGTAACAATGATATAAGCCAATACGTTTCAAAAATGAAAGGAGATAATTTGAAGTCGTTTATGGAAGAGCACGAAAACATTGAAAGGGGCCTTCTTAAATTGAGACAGTTGGCCGCTCAATACCCTAGTAAGGTAATTGACCCAACATCCTACGAAGATTTATCTTTAGTTCAGAATTTCAATGAGATTTGTACGAACTCCACGATTTCACTTTTCAAAGAATTTTCAGCTATCAGTAAGAATCTCGCACAGATGAAGGCTGAATTGGCTCAACAGATTACGACTTTGGAAATTCTTAGAGCTAAACAAAAAGGTATTCTTGATAAAGCTAAGCTGCAGAAAGATAAACTATGTGAGTATGAGCAAAAGCAAGAACGTATTCATAATTTGGTTCATAGTTTGAAGCAAACTTGTGAAAAGATAGTGAGGATTAGCTCGGAGGCAAAGGATATTGATTTATCGGAGCAAGAAGTTGGATATGTGAACCTGTTGAATATGGTCAGGAGATTTGTATTGGAAAAACAGGATGATTTGACAAGGTCGTCCGCAACTTTGAAAGAAAGCAAAGAGCATGAAAATGACATTATAGGTAAAGCGAAACTAGAATATGGAAATTCTTTTTCTAAAAGACAACTTAAAATTATGAAAGAAAAGCTTGAGGCACGCAAAGCTTCGATAACCGCTTTGAAAAGCAATCTAGCTAATATGCGTGCCTAATAAAATATAATTACATGTGTTCTTCATATATGTCATTAAATAAAATATGTAATATATAATGTTTATGGGCTACATGTACCGAGAAAATTATCCTTCTTGGACCGGTTATTGATTGTTTGATCCCACTTATTTCATTTAGGCAACATTAAAAATCCGTAACCCTTCCATTAAAACTCCAGTCACCATGTCTTGTCGGATCTTGCTTTGGACCGCCTACCTCCCCTGTCTTAGGATTAACATTACCCTCGAATTCTGGTATAGTTTTGGTAGTCATCGGCCCAGTAGCATCCAAGTTTGGGTCGCTTTTTGACGTCTCAGATGGCTTCACTCCAACTTTTTCGTTGTATTCTTCTATAGTCATTTGGATTTTAGCCTTCTTTACAGAATCTTCAAATTCCTTTTGTTCTTCTCTTGAAAGTAGCGGTGGGCGTGGCCCTTCCTCAAAAATAGAACGTTTTGCCGAATACATTCGAAGTTGAGCACCAGCCATCCCAAAGGTTCTTTTCCTTACTGGTGTAAAACAATGTGTAATATATTTATACGTTCCAATCATCATCTTTAAACGTTGATTCTCCTATATGTCCTATAAATGCATTGAATGAAGCCAATGCTAAAGGAGCTATGAATGTTGTATTTCAAAATTTGTGTTTCTTACCCCACAAAATTTCGTGCTTATAGTATGATTTCATTAATTAGAGTGGTTGGTTGCCTTAATATGAAAATATGTGTTTACGTAATCTTAGAAATATCTTTCGCTGCTAGACGTAGCTGGAGGGAGAACTTAAATCACGATACTGAAGAGTCGGAATATAGAAAACGTGATTTGGGGTTAACTGAGCTTTTATTTGTTATTTTTTTGACTGATTGTTAATGAATACTTGGGTAAAAAAATTGAACTAAGGAATTAAATTCTCTCAAACAAGAAGGATTCTAAGCCAATATCAGTGGTTAAGAATGAGGATTAGATGGGCAAACAGTAAAAAATAAGAATCCAACAAGAGAAATAGGCTTACATTCGACTTGGATCGAAGTTTTTTATTGAATTTACGGTTAATTGCACCAAGTTATGCATATGTAAATACATTATGTAATCATCAATAGCAGTTTGCTATTTAATGTATTTATATCCTGTATGATGATTTGGATGGACGAAAAAAAAAAAATTATATAACGTAACCTCTAAGGTCATCGATATTTTGACATATGGGTAGGGATGTTAAGAAAAAACACGTAGCAAGATCCGATTGTTTACTTCCTTTGATGCCTTAATATCTCGCGTGAATGGATTGATATACTTCCATCAAGGTCTTCAAATCCTAAATGGTATACTTTCATTCTAAGTATCCTAGAATCACTCATTTTTGAACGTATTGGGATTTAAAGAGAATGCGTCTTTTTTTCTTGTTCCTTATTCTCTTATCTGAGTTAGTGGCATATATTTGGTTCTGCAAGGGTTTCTTTCCGACAAAGGTACTTTTGACACCCGACGAGATATCGAGCTTTACTACAAATCCACCGGATCAATATGTACAACCTTCAAAGCAATTCAACCGAGTAATATTCATGCTTGTGGATGCCATGCGCTCCGACTTTGTTTTCTCTGAAGACTCGCATATGAATTTCACGCAGCATTTAATAAATGAAGGTTATGCTCTGGGATACACGGCATTTTCAAATCCTCCTACAGTTACTCTTCCGAGATTGAAGGGTATAACTACTGGGTCTATTCCAAACTTTATTGATGCGGTTTTAAATGTTGCTGATAACGAAGACACCTCCACTTTGGGTAATCAGGATTCGTGGGTGAAACAAATGTTTTTGAATGGCTGGAAGATTAATATGTTCGGCGATGATACTTGGCTCAAATTGTTTCCAAAATACTTTTCAAAAAGTGATGGAACTTCCAGCTTTTATGTCAGTGATTATACAATAGTTGATCGCAATGTCACACGACATCTACCCGAGCAACTATCTAAAGATGGTTTGACTCATTGGGATTGTATGATTTTGCATTTTCTTGGTCTAGATCATATTGGTCATAAAGGAGGCTCAAGAAGTGCGAACATGCCTTCCAAACAAATTGAAATTGATTCTGTTGTACGTGATGTGTATGAATCCTTGCTTTCCAAGGATAATAACACATTGATGGTTCTTCTTGGAGATCATGGGATGAATGATGCAGGAAATCATGGTGGTTCTTCGCTAGGTGAAGTTTCTGCGGGTATGGTTTTGATTTCCAAAAAATTTAAAGGGCTAGATTTTGATCAACATAACAATAAATCTCTCCCGTTACCAATTAATGATGAATATAGATACCTTAATACAGCAGATCAAATAGATTTGGTGCCAACATTATCGGAATTAGTCGGACTAGACATTCCGATTAATAGTTTGGGCTCTTTTATTCCGTCCATACTTTCTCTTTATTCGGAAAAAGATCAATTGAATGTTTTGATTAAAAATGCACTTCAGTTAAAAGTACTTTTAGACAAGGCGCAGAATGGTCCCAGAAGCTTGTTGCAAGATCAGTGTGACATTACTTCTGTGAATGGGTTACTTCAATTCATCAAGAAAGCAAAGCATATTCTATCTCAGACATCATCAGATTACAATTACCGAGATTTGCATTTAGGTATCGCTGCATATGCAGTTTTTACAGTCATCTCTGTAATACTCTTTGCATGTAGATATAGCAGTCATCGTCTTACTGGAATTCTGGATCTTACATTTTTCATGCTTTATGGACTTTCGTTTGTTGGATCATCTCTTATAGAGGAGGAGCATCATTTTTGGTGGCTTTCCACTATAATTTTAGTAGTATATTTGTCGTACGTTTCTGCTGTTAAAGGAAAAACTAAGATGTCATCTGTGGCATTGTTATTGGTTGCTCTTAGAATACTGAAAGCATGGAATAATAGTGGTCAAAAATATAATGACAGCACTTACATTAAAATTGGAAGCTATATATCGACTTTACCAGCTAGAGTTGGCCCAAATGTGTTCGCTACAATTTTAATTCTGTCATTTGTACCATTATTTGTCATGAAGGTCAAAGATTCATTTGGAGTGAAGCAGAACTTCTCTCAAATTGTATCTTTTGTTTCGTTAACTATGATGATTTCCGTTCTCATAGCTATAAAATTACTAGCATACTTTACAGGCACATTTGACATGGAAACAGGAACCGGAGAGTTTCAAAAATGGTGTCTCGTTTTTGTTTGTTGGCTTCAGGTTTACTCCAATTTGGAAACTTTTCCGGAAATAAATAACGAGTTATATAGACTATTCCAATATGTTTGGATTGCTACGGCAGTTTGTTCGTTAGGTAAGCCGCTTCTTTACAAGATTCTTGGTCAGAAAGGGGGTAATAAAGGCTATACAAAAAATGTTTTTGTTTTGTTTACGTTACTTTGCATAAGTCAGACTAATTATCTTAACGTTCCTTTATACGGGATTATGTTTGTGATTTATTACGGATTCAAGAATCTTGTACCATTGGATGCCAAAAATTTTGAATCATCGAATTATTTCGCAATGCTCACTCTCGTTTTACAAAATATGAGCTTCTTTCAATTTGGCTCAACAAATTCCCTTGCATCTGTCGATCTTACAAATTCGTTCAATGGCCTAACGGAATATAATGTTATCTTATCTGGAATCCTAACATTTATTGCAAACTGGTCATCCCCTATCTTTTGGGCAATTGTCTACGTTACCCGATCTCTAGACTCGCTTCCCAAAAAGCAATTCTCGGCTTTAAAATGGAACTGTCTTTACGATCGGATTGTATTCAATTTGTCCTTCTACTCTATATCTGGACTTCTGCTTATGCTAAGTTGCTACAACCTTAGATTCCATCTTTTTATATGGACAGTTTTTAGCCCAAAGCTGTTATACTTCCTCGCATGGCTCGGCTGTAATTTGCTCATAGACCTTGGACTCAGCGCAATCATTATAGCTCGAGATATGGACTAATCATTGAAATATTTTTCATATCTAATTTAGATTGATAAAACTCAATAGCAAAAAGCAATTACTGCGATAAATTTTGTAAATCCCAATTAGTTTGTATTTGTTAAAATGAATAAGAAAAAGAAATTAGTTGGTCAAATAATACCAGTAGACAACTGGGAAATTTTCTAGGTTCCTAGCATAACGTATACAAATGCTTATCATTATTCCTCATCACTATCCACAGGCTTTGGTGTTCCTTTTGGAGCGCTCAACCAAGCCATGTAACGAAGTCTCCTCCTTTCTGCCTGTGCCTTCTTCTCATTTCTTGTCATTTTTCTCTTCTTCTTTTTCTTGATCTTAATATCTGCAGGAGACGAATCATCCTTCACCAAAGCCGCTTTTTTAGCATTTTCGAATGCCTCCATTGCTTTCTCACCACCATGATCCTCAAACTTCGATGCATCTAATTCGGCAACCATTTTTGTGACAAGTTTTCCATCTTCAACAATCCAATGTTCCGGACATAATGCTCCAACAAATTCTGCATTATGGGAAATCATCACCACTGAGCCAGCCCATTCTCTAATAGCGATCGCCAATGCGCCCAAAGAATCTCTATCCAAATAATTGGTAGGTTCATCAAGAACTAAAACATGAGGATTATTCCACATGGCACCGGCAATAACAACCTTCACTAGCTGACCACCCGAAAGTGAACCAATTGGTGTGTGATCAACAATCTCTGAATCCAAGCCAATTTCAGCATAATGCTTTCTAATTGCAGTAGGTGTTAAGTCCCTGTATCCTAAACCCTGTCTGGAGGCCTCATGATCATCGAATTTCTGAACCAATGGTTCAAAGCCATGTTTAATCAAGACTTCTCTAGTCACCCATGAATTACATTTTGGAAGCCAGTTCAACCACTTAACCTCATATTGGAATGAACGTTTGTGCTTTTGTCTGCCAACCAAAGCCTCTATTTGTCTTGGACCTCTTCCATCATCAACATCAATTGTTCCCTCCATCATTTTTTTTTCGGCATTGCTCGTGATTCGTCTAGATTCTTTCAAAACAACTTCGTTATCATCACCAAATCTGTACCTCCATTGCAAGTATTGATTTGGAGTTTTTTCTTTGTGTTGAGAAACATGATGGAATGCATTTTGTGCAATATACCCAATACGCAAGTTAGGATGCTTTTCCACAGTTCCTTTATCTGGAACTAGCTCTCCCGTCAAAAGTTTGATAAGAGTAGATTTACCAGCTCCATTCGGCCCCAAAACAGCAACTCTTGATGAAAGTGAAATTGAGCATGACACGTCAACTAAAGAAGGCTTACTCGAACCAGGATAAGTGTATGTAACGTCTGACATCTTAGCGACAGCCCTTGTATTAGATTTCACACCAGTCAAAATACCAGGTTTGGGGAAATTCATCTTCACGTTGGAGTCTGTCAAGGTATAATAAGCTTTAGCCTCGGGTTTCACCTTCACAAATTCGGATAAGTTACCTTTATAAAACACTAATTTTTTGTTTTCATAATGAATGATATTTGTGCAAACAGTGTCCAAAAATCCGGTATCATGGGAAACAATCAAAGATGTTATGTCATTATGTTGTAATAAGTAGTCTTCAAGCCATTTAACATTCTGTGCATCCAAATGGTTTGTTGGCTCGTCTAAAAGAAGCACATCAGCCTTCATCAACATTCCCCTAGCCAACTCAAGTTTCATCTTCCATCCACCAGAGAGAGAACTAATATTTTGTTTTAATCTTTCCTCATCAAAGCCCACATCTTCTAATGCCTTAGAAACTTCTGCTCCCGAAGTGCCTTCTAAAGCAGGATCCTTCCTAATAAAATCTATTAAATTCAACTCAGAATGTGCATATTGTAGCTTGTGCTCAACAAAGCATGTTCTAAGTTCAGACTGATCGGGGAATCCCTCTAATTGACCATTTGCGATAGCCTTCAGAAGTGTTGACTTACCAACACCGTTTCTACCACATAAACCATAACGCTTGCCTTTGACAAGCCGAATGTTTGTTTTACTCAAAAGCATCCTTGTACCGTAAGCAAGCGAGAAGTCGGTATTCACGATAACGGTCTCACCATCAACGGCCGTCTCAACAGCGTTTGGGTTTAAAAGTTCTGTTAATTTGTGAACCAAGGTTGAAATTTCCTCCTTTTTTTCAGACTCTTCAGGGAACTGTTCACTCAACGCCATATCCAAATATTCAGTAATGGATTTCCAGTCCCAAACATTTGCATCCGTCATCATTATCTCTGTTAAGTACTCGTATATCTTTCTGTCCCCTATTTTAGGCTCCAAGAATTTCAAATAATCATTAGTAAGCTCCAGATTGAGTTTTCCATGAAATTGTCCATCCGTTTCCTCAGCCGCTGCATCTTCTAAAACTTTTAACGCATCGGAAGCCATCCTTCTAACTTCTGGTTGAGCAGCAGTCTTGACAACATGCTGAATGTCGGGTAAAAGGATAGATAGGAACCGAGCAATTTCTCTTTTATTGTTGAGCAATCTGGTCAAATTTTCAGTAATCTTGACGGTCTGTCTCAACTGTTCCTGAGTAGAAGTAGCCATCTTTAAAGATTTATCCAAGATCGGCACCATCATCGAAAGAGAAGGCTCTGTAACCTCGGCAACAAATGTCACTGCAGAAAGAGCCTTGATACAGCTAGAAACTTTTTGAGGATTGGAAAGTGTCTCTGCAATCAAGTCATATCTCGGAGCTAAATCAAGATTGTCAAGAATTTTCAAAAATGACTTCAATGTTTTTAATCCTTCCTTCGCTAATTCTGGCTTAAAATCAGTTGACATGTCTGTTAATACTGGAATAACATCATAAAACTTCATTTCCATAACATCTGCTGGACAGTCAGTTTCCAACTTCTCCAAAAGTCTTAGAGCTGCGATTTTACTTTGCCATTTGGCACCACTTTTCATATATTTGAGAAGTGTATCCACAATAACCGAGGCCTTTCCCTCGGTTGGAAACATTTCATAAAGACTCTCGATGGCAACTTTGGCTGTCCTTTTGGTTGTCTTTCCCTTCTCGGCAAATGCATCAAGTGCCGCCTCAAACAACGGAACAAAGTAAGCCTCCTTAGGAACATTTCCTGCAAACTTCTGAACAATGGTATCCAATAAAATCATTGACGCATCCCTGATCAATTGACTTTTTGAATGATTGAGAGCACGTAATGTTTCCAAAATATTCCAGTCAGCAATCACATGAACGCCTGCGGTTGCTATTTCATCCGCAATATTTTTACAAATTTCACGGACTTCTGGAAGTTTTTGGCATGCATGTAATTTCTCCAAATCATCGGAAATCGGGGATATTTGCAATTTGCTAAGAGCAGAGGTGATAGATGACATAGACGATGATGTAGACATTGCAGCGGAAGTTGGTGTATTGTATCCAGAAGAGTTTTGCGAACTGTTTACGCTTCTTTGGGACTGCGAGCGTGAAAACATGTATTCTTCATATGACATTGGTTTACCCTTGCGGAAATTTCCACGTGGCTTTCTACTGCGGCTCGTAGGAGATTCATATCCCTGCCTGCCCTTAAAGCCAGTGCCAGGCTCAAATGATTTGGCATTAAAATCAAAATTGGACATTTCTTGTTTTCAAAGATTGAAAGCTTCAGAAAGTGGACTTTTGCTTGATGATATCTTTAAGTCTTTACTTGCAGTTTAAGTTGTAATGTAGTACTATAGTAATTTGAACCCGTGAAGCTGAGTCCAGAAGGAATAAAGTATTTTCTTCGTATATGCCTTCTAAAAAAAACTGTATATATATCAAAGCACATAAAATTTTTCACTCTAATAAAAGGCCGAAAGCTGCTAACAATAAAATTTGTTCCTTGGATCTGACAGACATTTTATCTTATTTTTTATACATTTTTCGCAACCATTTTCGTGTTTTAGGAGTACACATTATATATATATCTATCGGAAAATATATTCTTGGTTAGCAGCAAAAAAATCTCGCGGATGGTTCTAATATTTGTATAAAGTTATCATCATTATCATACCTATATATCATATAATTTCATCAATTCCGATAGCAGGAAGGTCATAGAACTTTTGTAAATTTAATAAGTCCTCTTCAAACCTACCTTTGTTCCTTTCAGCCCCACCGGGAATAGTCGATGAGCAGAATTGATTTCTTAAACTCTGTAGCCTTGGGTTGAAATCAAATACCATCTCAAATTTAATAATAGTAGCAGCAGCATCTCGCCAGTTATACACTTTATCAGGCATCAGTTGAGAATCTAAAGACATGAGGCCGCACTTCTCACGAAAAGATTGTATGATATGCTGTAATTGCTTGGCTTGATCTTCGCTTAGCTGACGTTCCATTTTGACAATTGAAGCATTCAATTTAGCTTTGATTGAAACGATCATCTGATTAGGAATAATACCATCACTTCTTTTATTCTCTTCCATAAAACCATTATATTCTAATGCACATACCGCTGACGCATAATCGCCAAATGTCATGAATGTTAGAACACTTTCCGTCAAAAGTTCTTCGTTCATTGTGCAACCTGGGGTTTGAATTAGCATTCTAAATAGATTTCGAACCTTTGCAAGCCGATTTCTCTCTGTCATCAAAAGCCCCTTTCCATGTTCAGTAGCTTCCTTTGATCTATATAAATGCATTGCGGTGCTTGCGAACTGTGATGTCGGTTGAGGAAATGAGTTTGGATCATCGCCAAAAAGAAAATTATCCAAGAACTCAATGGCCTTAGTGAATTGTTTAGCTTTCGCATAGGTTAGTAGGACCTGATTAGCAAACACCGTTAAAATAGGGATTTGATATTCTTCCATCATAGAAATCAATTTTTCAATTTCCCTAATTCTTGGCTTATCCCTTCTTCCAAATAATTGAACAAGTGTTAGGTATATATGAGCATTCGCTGGTGGAAATATGCCGCTTTTTGTCTTGTTTCCAGTACGTACATTCACCAATTTCATATTCATATAATCCAATACTCTCGATGCAAGATCGAATCCCTTACGATTATGGCCAAGAAAAAGAACTTTCATCAAATTTTTTGCAGCAAAGCTTGTAATTTTCGATCCAATAGCCAACGACGAAATAAGAGATGATGTCTTAAGCCGGTCACGACTAGACATCTCACTATCTGTTAGCTGAGTAGAAAGATATGAACATATTTCATCCAAAAATTCCGCTTCCTTCTTCGATGTTAATATTGTAGGTCTCTTCTGGTTCAAAATTGTTAGTATGTACTCCTCGATCACCGTTTCATATTTTGGATTCACCATTTTCAAATCCTCTTCAAAGCACTGACAAAGATATTCGCGTCCTGGATAGCTCATTTTCGTTTGCAATTGATCCACTAAAAACAAGAGGAACCTTTTATCTCTTAGTGTAACAGTTCTAATAATTGACATCATCTCATCAAATCTTTCATATTTCATAAAACACATAAAAGCGTCTAGTGTGTTATCGTATGTAAGAGGTTCGATTCTATTATAATAATTATAGGCGACTCGTGAATCGTTCACGATTTGTGAGTTCGGAACAGATAAATGTTGACACAAACCATAATCATTCATTAGCTTTTTTAAATTTTCCCACCAGCCAAATGCTTTCTGCCAATTTGACAGTGCTAAATACTTCTCAATAAATATAAGCTGTAGTACTGGGTGTATGTAATGGAATTTAGCAAATATTTCTGCTGCTATCTGTTCTGCTTCTTTAGTATGGTCCATGGGCATTCGAAGATATATTTCTGCCCCCATTTCAAGCCAGAATCTTTGAAGTTTAACATCATTTTTATTGCGTCGGCTGTTAAACAAATATATCGCTTTATCAAATTCTTTATAATATGTTAATGCCAATATATACATCCTCTCATTAATGGGATCTGCCCGGCCAGATGTTTGCATACTTATTAAATTACCTGTAAGATACAAGCATTTATTCCGCAGCCTATCATCCCCTATTTGGCCTGATATCACAAATATCTGCATTAGTTGTTCTAATGTAACAAGTTTTCTAGAATCTGCTGAATCAGAACGACTTAGCACGTCTAGAAATCCAGGCAATGCTTCGAGTCCAGATGGTGCTAAACCTTGAGATAGTTCTTCTGTCCGCAGGCACATTTCGAATAGGTCGATCCCAATGGAATCCGTGAGTTCTTGATATTGCCGTTTATCAGCGACTGTTTCGGTTATTTTTGCTGTTTCCGTATTTCTCCTTTCATCACTTTCCCCGTTAATTGGTTTGAAAATTCTCCGACGGCAATCATCTATCATCCAAGAGACAAAGTTTTTAATACTTTCATCATTTACCCTCTGTAACTTCTGACCTCCTCTTAACGAATCTTCAAGAATTTTCTTCTCGGTTTTTGACCTTTTAATTATGTCCTGTACAAATGCAGAATCGTATTCCACGCCATCTTTTCTAAAAAGTGCTTTAAGCTCTCGTTCAATTTGGGCAGGAGGTTTCGTGACTAATTCTGGTTTTGATTTGGTTTTCGCCTTGGTGAATCGTGACCGACATCCTCTGAATTCATTTTCGCTATTCAAAATATGACCCATTTCTCGGATCTTTGCTTCATCAACATTCCTAAGCTCTATATCCAATTTTGGTCTTCTGCGCTCACCTATTTCTTGTGCACTCCTTAAGTCTTTTCTTGACCTTGGTATTTTAGCACGAGTGCGAATATATCTTGATTGCAAACCACGCCGCAACGAACATCTTACGCAGTTCATTGTTGTGATTTTCAGAAACTCCGAATTTCGATAGCATCGCACCAGAAACATTATCATGATTATTTATCCTTGAAATGATGGTGAAAACTGTACGCAAAGGTAAAAATAAGAACAGTGTTAATTAACACATAAGTAGAATGATACGGCTATAACAAAAAAAAATCCTCCCTGTGAGGGGCTCGAACCCTCGACCGTTCGGTCGGCTTCTTGTGAATTGCTTAAAAGCCGAACGCTCTACCGACTGAGCTAACAAGGATAGATCGCCAGCTGTATGTAAGGGGTCTGCTTTGGTTTGAACCTAAATTATTTTAGATTATGTAAGTACAAAGTGATTTGTGTGTTTGTTTTGCAGTGTTGAATCAAACCACTAAAAGATGAAGTATTG
>ERZ746981.209-NODE-209-length-41487-cov-26.035957_pt1 | contig 41487 bp, 35 predicted proteins | sample MGYA00374948_ERZ746981 | MGnify/ENA primary metagenome ERZ746981 (study PRJEB28757, sample SAMN06711160) | food metagenome | host: microorganism | place: China:Harbin | collected 2017-01-30 | study: EMG produced TPA metagenomics assembly of the Analysis of...
GGCACAGCGGTTCCATCTTCGCCCATTGGGCATCCGTCAGTATGAAGCGATCCATAGGATCTTTGAAACACATCTGGATCCTTTAGAAAACTTAATTCCAAACAGGCCCTGATAAAAAACAGGAAAAGTTTCTGGGTGCCGCCTTTTTTCAGAAAGGCGGCGTCTTCTGAAGCTTTTTGGGAAAAGCTTCACCAAAAACCTTTATGATTTCATGATGTTATCACGCCCGACTTTTCAAACAGTCTTTCAGTGCTTGTGGTTCTGGTAAAACTGTCCAAAGCGGTTTTCGAGGAATTGCGACAGGGCGATGTCTTCTTGCAGGACCAGCCCGGATACGGGGATGCGCCCTTCGGCCAGCAGGTCAAGCACCGCGCAGATTGCACCGGCCGTCGTGATCTGGATGCCAGTACGTGCGCGACCGTTGACGGTTGTGCCATGAATGGCACGTACAAACGTCTCCTGCGTCAGGCGGCCGTCACGTTGCCCAGAAACCGTCACAAGAATGATGATGACGTCCTGCATCGTGACCGGCAGGGCATGTTCAAAGATCGACTTGATGACATCGCGCCGTTCAGACAGGCGCAGGTCATTAAGCAGCACCTTCATGATTGCGGCATGCCCCGGATAGCGGATGGTGCGATAGTTCAGTTCCCGCACGCGCCCATCATATGTATCGCACAGCGACCCAAGCCCGCCGGAGGTATTGAATGCCTCGTACTTCACGCCGTCAATCGTCAGGCTTTCCAATCCGTCCAGCGCGGGCACCAGGCGGCGCTTTCCGCTGACAATGGCTTCGCAGGGTTCGATATATTCATTGATGACGCCATCCGTACTCCATGTCAGGTTATAACCCAACGCATTGGTGGAATATTCCGGCAGCGCGCCGACACGTAACTGGATCGTATCCACACTGTCGAACCGGCGTGCGATGTCATGGGCCACGATGGAGACAAAGCCCGGGGCAAGGCCGCATTGCGGGATAAAGGCCACCGATGGTGCCTTGGCCGACAGTTCGCGCACGATCTTTGTGCTTGCAACATCTTCCGTCAGGTCAAGATAGTTGACCCCGGCCGCTGCGGCTGCACTGGCGATGCGGGTTGTCAGATGGAAAGGGGCGGCGGAAAGCACCGCGAAGCAGCCTTGCAGCAGGTCGGGCAGTACATCCCCGCTTTCAAGGTCGGCGGTGACGCGACGCACAGAGTCCGGGACGTTGGCGGTATTAAGCGTGTGTTGGTCACGATCGGTCAGGGTGACGGTATAATCGCCCGTACTGGCGAGGAAATCGGCAATGGTGGACCCGATGTTTCCGGCCCCGATGACAAGTATTTTCCGCATGACCATCCTCTGCATGTTCCATGGCATATGACCCTTGGATCAGACCGCGCCCCACTGTCGGCAACAAGCCGAGGATAGACGGCAGATGGCACTTTTATTTCGGCGTTATGCTGCTAATTATCGGCATTATGCATATCGACGCCACTGATCGCCTCATCCTCTCCCTGCTGGAGGAAAATGCCCGCATGCCGACGGCCGAACTTGCCCGGCGTGCAGGCCTGTCGCGCACGACTGTGCAAAGCCGGATCGAACGGCTGGAACGTGGTGGTGCAATTGCCGGGTATGCGGTGGTGCTGGGGGCGGCTGCGCGTGATGCGATCCGGGCGCATGTCATGATTACGCTGGCGCCACGGCATGTTTCCTCGGTCGAAGATGCGTTGCGCCGCTTTCCCGAAATCCGTGAACTGCATGCCGTCAGCGGACAGATCGACATGATTGCGGTTGTTGGCGCACAGACGACGGAGGCCATCAATGATGCGATTGACCGGATTGGCATGCTCGAAGGGGTGGACCGTACGACATCCGCCATTGTGCTGTCCACGCGTGTGGTAAGGCAGGGGGCGGTTGCCGCCACGCCACCACGTCAGAAGATACGTTAAGAGATTGTTTGAAAACAAATCATTGATAAAAAAGAAAAGTTTTTGGGTGCCGCCTTTTTTCAAAAAGGCGGCGTCTTCTGAAGTTTTTTAGAAGACGATTCACAAAAAACTTTATGATTTCAGTATGTTAGAAAGCCCGACTTTTCAAGCAGTTTCTAAGGGATGTCTGAAGATAACCTGTTGAAGAAAATGAATTTCCGGGCCTGATTTTTCCCCTGCCCATCAGGGCAGGGGCATGATTTTGGCGATTTTCATCACAGGGGAGGAAGGGGTAAGCCATCCCCCCTGAAACCCTGCACGCTGCAATCCTGCGCGAATATAGGGATTATGCTTCATGACATTCCATACCAGCCCGGAGCGCCAGTTTTCAATCATGAGCAGGATCGGTCCCTGATCAATTCCAAGATATTCATTATCAGACCAGAATGACGTTCCGTTGCGAAAGCTGGGATTGAACGCATCGACAAAACCGTATCTGCCGTAAATCCGGCTGCCATAACGTGATTTCATGTCCCTGACCGTTGGCAGGACGATTTCCGGTGCGAAGGCGATCGACCCAACGGCAGCGGTTGGTGCAATGGTGCCATCATCTTGCGTATAATCCCGTCCCGCCCCACGTGCGGAATAGGACAGGAAATGCCGGTCCTGTCCATCCATCCGCTGTGTGACCTCGCCAGGTCCGTCACAGGCGGTCAGCCCCCATGTCGTCGCGCTGTAATCGCGCCATTTCCCAGGGTTCGCAATGGCATAGGCACGTTGCGCATATACGGCGCGGCGGCTGTTTTCGAAATAATCAATCTGCTTTTCGTGTGCCCATTTATCCTGGATGCCGCGGAAATCAATCCATGCGTGACTGTATTGATGGCCAAATAACGGTGCGAAATTCAGGAAGGTCTGCCCATAATAATCCCCCCACCGACGGTTATTGGTCGCAAGCCATGCCTGCCACGATATCGGGTCCAGTGCATGTGTGGGGGACCCAAGCCCAAGGATATAGGCCATCATCCCTTCGCTATAGCCTTCCCAGTAACTGGCGATGAACTGGTGTTCGGGACTCCATCCCATGCTGAGGCGGTTATCCGGGCGCCGCATCCATTGCCAGTTGACACGCCTGTAAAGCTGGTCGGCCATGTCGCGTATGTCGTGCTCCGGCTGGGTCTCCCTGTCGTAGAAGGACTGAGCGAACAAGACGCCCTGCATCAGCAGGGCCGTATCAATGCTTGATAGCTCGATATCACGATTCAGGCGTAGTCCATTGTTTTTCCTGAGGAAGTGATAATAAAAACCCTTATAGCCGGTCGCACCGTCTTCGCTGTCATTCTGTTCGCTGTGCAACAGGTAATGCAAGGTGGCGCGTGTCCGTTCTGCGGCCTGTTCACGGGTGATATATCCACGCGTCGCGCCAATGCCGTAGGCGGTCAACCCGAAGCCTATTGAAGCGACGCTGGCCTGTGTCTGATCCGAAGGATAACGATCTGGAATCAGTCCCGAAGCCGGGTCCGCCGACTCCCAGAACCATTGGAATGTCCGATGTTCAAGATCGTCTATCAGGATGGTGTCTGCCGCACCGGGATCAGGTGTGGTCGCCGGTAAGGGGGCAGGGGGCTGCGTGATGTTCACGCCCTGCCGATCAAGAGCATGGGCCGGCGGGGGGGGAGATGAGGCACAACACAGGAGAATTGATACAAAGGCGGTAATATGCCGCCCACCCATTTTCCGACAATGCAACGTCTTGGCTCCTGAGCGCTACCCGTCGGCATTTATGAATTGAGGGGGGGATAAATTGCAATCCCGTTATGGTTCCTTTCTCGGGCTGTTACAAAACATAAAAAATCATGCACGCATATTGGGATCAGGTGTGGTGTTGGGCGGCCCGGCTTCATCTGCCGATGGATGCACCAGTGGCAGGCTTCCGGTGCGCAACGGCAGTGGCGTGCCCAGCCACAGGCTGTCACGATCATGATCGTGGCGCGGATAGGTCGTATTGGGATGGATCAGGATCGTCAGCCCGTTGCGATTCAGCATAAGCCAGGGCACGAAGGTTGCGAACAACGACGTTTCAAATGCAACCTGAAACATATTTGCGCAATGTGGCCCCACAGGGGTCTGATGCATATGGCCGACCCGAACGGAAAAACGGGCCGACAGCGCCTCCCGCAGGGCGACGGCGCCAGGCATTGTCTCGGCAGAAAAATAGATGTGCGCGTGATAGCTTGCAATTTCATCAATATGCCGTAGGGCGGCGGCCGGAAAGTCCATTGCCGGGGTGTCCATTGTCAGTCTTTCCTTCACATAGGAGAGGGTGTCACCCGTATCATACAGGTTTTACCGTGATATCGCAGGTACAGGGGATGAAGTGGTATCGCCACCATCGTTGATGACATGATGTTGCACCCCAAGGTGTGCGGGCAGATTTCTGATGATGGAGGGCCTGATGGGCATCGATCCGTGCCTTTATATGGACGCAAGGCCATGGTTGCCTGCGCAAGGGGAATGGGCAAGATGTCGTGATGATGTCGGGCAACCGGCCCCTGAAGGACTAAGGAGGACATGCCATGAGGCATCGTTGTATTCGGCTTGCGGTTCCATTGGCATTCTCCCTTGTGGGGGCAGGGATCATGGCGTCTCCGGCTGATGCGGCCCATGTGCCGTATATTCAGTTGGCACAGTGGAGTGGGGCGCAACAACAGCAGATGCAGCAGATGCAGGAACAGTTCCGCCAGCAGCGCGAACAGTTGCGACAGCAGCATGAGCAGCAACGCCAGCAGATGGAAGAGCAGTACCGTCAGCAACAGGACCAGTTGCGCCAGCAGGCCGAGCAGATGCGCGGACAGCCGAATGCCGGATTCCAATTACAGCAGCGTCAGCAACAGATTGAAATGCAGCGCCAGCAGCAGATGCAACAGATGCAGCAACAATACCAGCAGCAGGAAATGCAGTTACGTCAGCAGGCGCAGCAGATGCGTCAGCAACAGATGCAGCAGATGCAACAGATGGGGGGAGCAGGCTGGAATGGCCAACAGTGGAACAACGGCCAGGACTGGGGCAACTGGTAAACCGATGGCGCCAGATCTGCATGAATGAGGTTATGGAAGATTTGGGTGAACCTTGTCCCAAAATCTTCGGGTCATGCCACCCGTAGCAGGTCGTCTGAAAATTTGTATCGATCTCCTGCTGGAATGCCAGAAGATTGTTTAAAAACAACTCATTGATAAATAATAAGAAAAGTTTTTGGGTGCCGCCTTTTTTCAAAAAGGCGGCGTCTTCTGAAGCTTTTTGGAAAAAGCCTCACCAGAAACCTTTATGATTTCAGTATGTTATCTGGTCTGACTTTTCAAACAGTTCCTTAAATAAAGGGAGGCACCCTTTATGGCACTTGTTATCCCATGAAACTGCAATGGCTGTCTTTTGGGGAATATAGCAAAAGGAAAACCGTCATCCGTCACATGCGCGGCATGTAATGAATGACGGTTCCATTTCACTCTGGGAAATGCTCAGGGTGTGTTCTGCGCACCGGCTGGGCGCAGCTTTGCGACCTGTGCCGCAGTGACGGCAGGGTCGCCGCTCCCGAAGGTTTTCATGACGTAATTGACCACATGCGCGATTTCGGTATCGCTAAGGCGCTGGACATCTGAACTGGCGCCAAAACCCGGCATATGCGTATGCAATCCATCTGCCGTCCGGTCCACGCCCTGCAGGACTGTCATGATCAGGTTATCGGGGCGCCCGGCCCCTGTGACCGAGTTATGGAACAAAGACGGGGCATAATGATCGGCCGTGCCCGCCCCGTTCATGCCATGGCATGCGGCACAGTTCGCGTCATAGACATGCTGTCCGTCCATTTCCGTCAGGTCGTCGATGCGCGTCAGATTGCCGCTGCGTATATCGGCCTCTTCCACAGGGTGACCAAAATGCTGGCGGGGTTTCTGTTCGGCGCTGTCTTCTTTGGCCGGTACCTGCAAGATATAGGCGGCAAGTGCATGCAGGTCCGCATCCGTCAGGTGGCTCGTGCTGTGTTCGACCGCTTCACCCATCGGGCCAGCAGCCTGGCTGAGGCCCGCGACATGGCCGGTATGAAGATACTGAACAAGGCTGTCCTCGCTCCATCCACCGATGCCGCTTGTCTTGCTTGATGTGATATTGGGGGCATACCACCCCGCCAGCGGCGCACCGGCAAGGTAGTTGTCCTGCTCTTCGCTCATCATCATGTTGCGCGGTGTATGGCAGGTGCCGCAATGTTCAAGCGCGGTTGCCAGATACTTGCCACGCCGCATCTTGTCGAACGTTGCGGAATCGCCACTTTCCGGCGGGACGGTGCCTGCCACCATATTCCATGCACTCATGGCGATACGCAGGTTGGCCGGAAAGTTAAGCGACGTGGTGGGCGGGCTTTCCGCCACCGGTTTTACACTGTGCATGAACCATGCATACAGCGCCTTGACGTCCTCGTCCGTTATCCCGGAATACGATACGTAAGGCATTGCGGGATAAAGGTGGCTGCCATCACGGCGCAGGCCATGGCGCAGACTTTTTTCAAAGTCTTCTTCGGTATATTTTCCAATCCCGTGGTCGGGGTCGGGCGTGATGTTGGTGGAGATGACATCGCCCATCGGCGTTGCGATCTTCAGCCCCCCGGCAAAGGGCTTCCCACCCGGAGCGGTATGACAGGCCACGCAGTCGGCGGCCGTGGCCAGGTATTCCCCACGGGCGAGGACAGCCGCCGATGTATCCTGCGCCCGGGCGGCGGGGAACGACAGCGAAGCAAGGGTCGTCCCTGCCGCCATGATGGACCACAGGGCTTTGCGCACGATATCAGGCATGGGAGAGTTCTTTTTTCAGCGTATCGGCGACACGCAGGGCAAGGGCAGCCACCGTCAGGGTAATATTGCCGGTTCCAACCGAAGAGAAGACCGACGAACTCGCCATGAACAGGTTCTCATGGTCATGTGTGCGGCAAAAGCCGTCCACTACGGAATCCTTCGGGTCCGTGCCCATGATGGTACTGCCGGCGGGGTGGTCCTGCGGGAAATATCCCGGTGTCCATTGTTCGTCCGTGCCATGCATCAGGCCGATCAGCTCACGGAACATGCCGCGCGTATGTTCGCAGCTTTTTACCGTGTATTCGGGAAGCTTGTAATAGACTTCCGGGTGCGGAATACCCAGTACGTCCTTGTGCGTCTGGCTCAGTGTCAGGCGGTTCTGCGGGTCTGCAATCCCTTCATTATGGCTGAAGAGCCGGACGGTATGGGACGCGAGATAGCGTATCTGCTCCTCCAGTTCGCGTCCGACATACCCCTTGGAAATCGCCAGCGCCGTCGCCAGATCCACCTGGTTGTCATCGACCATGTGAACAAGGTAGGCACCACGGGTGTCACGCCATGCACCATCGCGGAAATTGTCGATGACGTTTGTTTCCAATGGCCCGCGCCCAGGCCATAGCGCCTTGTCCCCACTGATGAAACTGACCTGCACGCCGGTATGGTCCATCATGTTGCGACCGACATGGCCCGAACTGTTGGCGATGCCGTCGGGGCTTTGCTCGTCCGCGGAAACCAGCAGCAGCTTTGCCGTTTCGATGCAATGGGCCGCAATGACGAAATACTTGCCCGTCACGCGGTGGCTGCCCTTGTCGGGGTCATAATAATGGACCGCCGTCACGCGCTTGTTCGCGCTGTCGCGCTCAATCCGGTAGACCACGGCGTTGGGGATGAACTTCGCGCCCGCCGCCTCGGCATGATAAACTGAATAGCTGCCATTATACATTGCCCCGATGGGGCAGATCGGCATGCAGTTATTATGCCCCTCGCAGGTGGGACGGTTGTCATAGGGACGCGTGTTGCGTGCCTGCGGTTCATGCACGACGCGCCAGGGGGTCTTCTCGCTGATCAGCTTGCGGAACTGTTGCGCGGCATAGGAGATCGGCAGCGCTTCCATCGGGTATGGTTGCTGGCGTGGGGAACCGAGGTCTTCCACCGACGGGTCGGGGCCACAGACGCCCATCATGACCTCGGCCTGGTAATAGAACGGCTCAAGGTCTTCGTATTTCAGCGCCCAGTCACGTCCCTGCCCATAGCGGCTTTTCAGTTCGAAATCAGACGGCAGGTAACGCCATGCGCAGCCGGCCCAGTGCCATGTGGTCCCCCCCATCATGCGCAGGTACACCTGCTGGTACGCTTCGGCATCGGGGCCGGTCGTGTGCAGGTATTCGTTGGGGGTGATCTGGTTGGGGGGATGGATCGCCCACGGTACCGATGGGAATGGCCCCTGATAGGAGGGCTTGTTTTCGAGGTTGCGGAAATTTTCCACGAAATGCTGGCGGTCCACCCTGGGGCCAGCCTCCAGCACGATGACGGAAATACCGGCCCGGGCCAGTTCGTTGGCGATGGAACTGCCCGCGACGCCGGACCCGACGATCACGACATCCGCAGAAAGGGTTTGTTCGGAAGACATTGCGCGACGCTCCGGCTGTCAGGTGGGTTCCACGACGAATGTCGAGGGCGAAAGGGCTGGCTCGCCGGTTGGAACGGCCACTTCCGGTGGGGTCTGGGTCCAGTAGAACGGGCCACCCGCCGCATAGGTCTTGGGATAGACGGCGTCCTTGGTGATGTCGAACATCAGGGCGGAGCGGTAGACGACGACCTTGTGATCCGCAAGGCCGCGGTACCACCCCGTCATGATGTCATGGATGACGTCCTTGAAACCCGGGTCAGCCTGTTCGGCGGCCTTTGCCAGGTCATGCGCGCTGGCAAAGCTGTTTTTGGTCATCAGGTCATGCAGGCGGCTGACCTGGTCGCGGCGCGTGGGCGTGGCATGAACGATTCCCGCGAACAGGGCATGGCCAATTCGCATGTCGAGGGTGTCACGATCCGTCAGGCGTTGTGACACGGCCATGAATGCCGCGATGTCGGCATCATCGGATGTGGCGGCAGCAGCCCCGGTGGCGCCAGCCAGTGCGGCCCCCATCCCACCCATCAGGACATCACGGCGCGACATGCGCAAAAGCCGGTTCAGTCGCGCACCGTTGGGGGTAGAAAGATGTAGGTCAGCAGGAAAACAGCGCTGCTCTGTAGCCATTTAGCGTCGCCTCTCGAAGACGTTTGGTCCAACCGCGATGTCCATGACAGGGTATGGCCGTAACGATGCAATAATGTTCGCATCATTACAGCTTTTTCATTTATTCCGGCAACCTCTGACCTACTCACCTATGGAATGGCTGCCGCGCGAACAGGTGGTATATTCCATATGGATTTCATAAAATCCGCATATTACAGCCAAAAAACAGGGAAATTTCCTCCCTGTTCCTCAATCGTGATGAACAGATTTTCGGCTTGTGGGTAATGATGATCCGGCAGCAAGAAAAGATGCATTTTTATTCCGGGTTTTTGCGGGCTGTTATGGGTGGGAAAGCCCGTTTTACGTATCAGGAGATGTCGGCCATCAGCGAAACATGTGCGGCGATGACTTTCCACCCGTCGGGTGTACGAAGCCAGGTCTGGCTCTGGCGGCCTATGCGGGTTCCCCCGATACGCTGGAATTCAAGGTCAACCGTCGCCACATCCTGCCCCAGTGTGGTGATGACGCGTCGCAGGACCGTGCGTGGCGGCGACCCACCGGTACGGGCTCGGCGAAAGGCTGCGATCTCTGCCGCGCCATAAAGGTTTTCGCCCACGCCATATCGTACTGTTTCCGGACCGTCATAAAACAGGCCATCAAGGGTTTCGATACGGTTATCGGCCAATGCCTGTTCATACAGATCTGACATGGCGGTGACTTCCGCGAGGGTGGCGGGATTGTTCAGTTCCGGCATAGGAAGCTCCTCGGTCTGCGCGCATCGTGTCGTAATATGTGCTTTGGCGGTCTGTGGCTGGGTGCGGGGCATGATGTTTCAGGATTGCAAAGGCACCGGCCCCGAACCTGACCCCGACGCGTCCGCATGGGGGGCAGTATTGCGTACTCTATCGCGGGATTGGAAATATTGCGCCACCATAACCAATCCGAAGCCGATCGCGGCAAATCCTGCCGACAGGATCGGCAGGCCGCCATATGATCCGTGCATTCCCACCAGAATTCCCCCCGCCCATGCGCCGATGGCATTGCCGAAATTGAACGAACTCTGGTTCATCACTGCGGCAATGTTGGGGGCAGATCCGGAACAGGCCACCACATAGGATTGCAACGGCGCCATGGGGGCATAGATACACACGCCCCACAGGAACAGCAGGACGAGGCAACTCCATACATGCAGGCTGCCTGGTGCAAGCAGGATCTGGATAATGGCCACCGCGCCCATCAGGCCCGCGCAGGATGGAAGCATCTTCCAGTCCGCCAGCCGCCCGCCCAACAGGTTCCCAAGACACAGGCCCGCGCCAATCATCAGCAGGACGCCATCAATCACATGTTCCGTCAGGCCCGTCCGGATGTGCAGGAATGGCGAGATATAGGTGAACAGCGTGAACATGCTGGCGGATGTGCACATGGAAACCAGCATCATTGTGACGACCAGCGGGCGCGTCATGGCGCGAAACTGCTCATACAGGCGTATGGTGGGGCCAGCCTTTCCGTCCTGTGGAATCCATAGCCATATGGTGCCCCAGGCGGCAGCACCCACACAGCAGATCAGCCAGAATGCGATACGCCATGACGTCATCTGTGCCACAACCGTGCCCAGCGGGACGCCCAGGATCATCGCCAGCGTCAGCCCGATATAGACGAGGGACAGGGCCTCGGCGCGTTTTTCGGGCGGAACGAGCTTGCCCGCCATGATGGACGCTGCGCCATAGAACGTGCCGTGGGAAAATGATGTCAGAACCCGTGCGATCATCAGCGACCAGTATCCCGGCGCCACTGCGCTGCAGGCGTTTCCCGCGATGAAGATCGCCATCGTCAGCAACAGCGTATCCCGACGCGACAGGCTGTTGGTCATGATTGCGACCAGGGGGGAGGCAATGGTCACGCCGATCGCATATCCCGATACAAGCATTCCGGCCTGCGCGATGGTAACGCCCAGCCCATCGGAAAGTTGGGGCAACAGGCCCATGACGATTGTTTCGGTGGTCCCAAGCCCAAATGCCCCGATCGCAAGGGCCAGCAGTGCAACAGGCAAGAACGTCATCCTTTTTGCGCAGGTCATGCAGGCGGACGGCATCCGCCATGTCATTGGGTTTTTCATACCGCCTGTGGCTGCGCCAGTGCTGGCATGGGGCGTCTGATCTTCGTGATTTACTATTGATATCTGGCAGGAAAACTGAAACGTCTTCAGGAAACCCTGTCCGCCCGCTAGAGATTTGTAATATTCTGAATAATAAAAGTTTTTTGTGAATCCCGTTCCGGGGAAAACATCAATGGCGTCGTCTTTCCCGAAACAGGGGCCGCAGGTAAAAACATTTGCCCCCACTGCAACCGTGGGGGCTTCGGCATGAAATTGTGCCTGGTGGTTTGTAAGGCCGGTGACGTCATGCACTGCATAAAATACATGCATTGCACGGGCATTATATTGGCGGGTCGGTCGGGATGGGTATGTATGTTTATTCCCGCAGTTCCCCTGCGAAGTCATGGAAGCGGATTTTCAAAAGGCTGCTGATACCTGTAAACGTACCACGGCCTGCCAGGTGCGGGCGGGCGCAGTAAGTGGCGGGCCGTGGGGCCATGACAGCAGGGGGCGGTATCGATGCGTGTTTTTACATTTTATGGGTGGTATGGGCATGTCACCTGAGATGGTGCATCTGTTGCTTGAACTTCTGTCTGGCGTGGTCGTGGGGTTTACACTCGGGCTGATCGGGGGGGGCGGGTCGATCCTTGCCGTGCCGCTGATGGTATATGTCGTGGGTGTGCCCAATGCACATGTGGCAATCGGCACCAGCGCCGTCAGCGTGGCAGCGAATGCGCTGGCCGGGTTGGGGTACCATGCACGGGCACGTACGGTTAAATGGCGGTGCGCGGGCATCTTTGCCTCATGCGGGATCCTTGGCGCGCTTGTCGGTGCATCGGCGGGCAAGGCAGTGGATGGGCAGAAACTTCTGCTGTGTTTTGCGGTCCTGATGATTGGTGTCGGGTTCCTGATGTTGCGTGGGCGGCATGATCGGGGGTGCGCCGATGCGCAGTGTAACCGCGACAACGCACCGCGTGTCATGGCCTTTGGTGGGGTGACGGGGCTGCTGTCGGGATTTTTCGGTATTGGGGGTGGGTTTCTGATCGTACCCGGCCTGATCGCATCGACACATATGCCCATACTCAACGCCGTGGGCACGTCACTGGTGGCGGTGGCGGCATTCGGCCTCAGTACCGCCATCAGCTACATGATGTCGGGATATGTTGACTGGGGGCTTGCGGCGTTGTTCATCGTGGGGGGAACGCTTGGCAGTTATGGTGGCATGCGGGTGTCGCGCCGTATGGCGGGGTCATCCGGGATGCTGACCGTTTTTTTCGCCGGGGTGATTTTCTGTGTGGCGACGTACATGATCTGGCGTAGCCTGCATGGCTGACCATGGTGTGTCACACTAATGCAGACCCCCATGACACGCGCATGGGCCTGATGCCCGCTCCTATCGAACGGCAGCCTGTTTCTTGCCTGTCGGATACGTACCCATGATATTGGGGGCAGGCCAGTATAATAGAGCAGGCTGTCAGACCGCAGCAGTCCCAGCACCCTTGTTCCCCGCCGGAGGAAGGCAACGTGGCGGATATTTGCCGCCATATCGTTCTTCACGGTCCAGGCCGTGTTCAGCCCTGAGAGCGCCAGCGTAGGCCCTGTCGGCCAAGCATCCATGCCTGGGCCATGCCGTGTCGCAGGGAGGCCCGTTCCTCGTCGGCCAGTCCCTGCCGCCACAGCACGGTATAGAACACCACAAGTCCACCGGCCCCGATGGCGCCGCCCAGCAGGTGCGTAATGTTCGGTAATGCAAGGAGCATCGTGCCCACCCCGGCGATTGCCGTGGGAATGAGGTGGCGCAGCATCTGTGACAACCATGGATAAAGGCGGATACCCAGGCGTATGCGCACCACGCAGTCCATCACGCTACGGCTGGCCCAAGCAAAGGCGGCACCATCAACTCCGAACCAGTGCAGGAACAAAAGCAGCAGCGGGATATAGACCACCACCTCCACTACCGAGAGGATGGCGTTCATTTCCGCCCGTCCGATCCCATCAAGGAAACCGGCGGCCACCGCATCCATGCCAAAGACAAAGACCCCGATACTGAGGCATTTCATGATCAGTGTGCTGTGCAGCGCGAAATCCGGCCCAACCCACAGCGTCAGGATATCGTGACTGAAAAGGGAGCCGAGCAGGCAGAACGGAAACAGCAATCCCACCACTGTCAGGATGCTATTGCGATAAAGTGCGACCGTTGCGGTGGTATCGGTGCGCCAGCATGCGGCCATTGCAGGATAGGCCGTGCTGGTCACTGCCATGGTGATCATCGACAGGCGTGCGACCACGTCAAAGGCGGTGGTATAATATGCCGTGACCGCAGCGGACAGGACGGTGGCGATCATAAAGCGGTCCATATAGGAGAGGATGGGAAACATCAGGTTGGAAATGGTCATCCACCCGCCAATCCGAAACAATGGGCGCAGCAGGCCGAACGCCGGACGTGCGCGGCGCAGGGATGGCATGATACGCAGGCAGACCGCACCATATCCCACAGTCATCGCCAGGCGGCACAGCGCCAGTACCAGCATAACGCCCACCAGGCTGTTCCAGACCTGTAATACAAGCAGCGGGCCAAGATAATACATGATGGAAATTGGGATATTGATCAGGTTGGCCGTGCGGAATGCCTGATACGCCGACATGACGCCCCACATGGCGGCGTTGATCATCACCAGTGGCGCGGTGCCACACAGCACCCACATCGCAATCATGGTCTGGTGTTGCAGGTCGGCTGGAATCTTCAACCCGTGATAGACCCAGAACCGCACGCACAATGCTGCGATCCCGCCCCCGATCACCCCGAAAAGCCCAAGCGTCAGGATGCCCGTTAACGTCAGGCTGGCGCTTTCTTCTTCTTCCCCGTCCGCGATACGTTCTGCGATGGCGCGTGTCAGCGCGCGGCCCAGCCCGAAATCAAAAATACCGAATGTCCCGACAAGGCTGAGCGCAATGGTCAGCACCCCCCATCGCGCCAGCCCCAGCCGGGTAATCAGCGGCGGTGTCACCAGCAGGGCGACGGCAACCGGCCCGATACGGCCAAGCATGTTCCAGCCTGCATTGAATAATACTGTCTGCATTCGGGTCAGGCGTGCATGGTCCGTGGGTGTCATTGAAATATGATCCTGCCCGTTCTGCGATACTGATGCATCAGGTGATGGTGACGTCCGCCATGGCATGGCAGCCGCGATCGGCTGACCTGGCGGGAAGAGGGGAGGGCGTGGCGCGGAAATCTTCCCGCTATCAGGGGGAGGACGGCCGGAAGGCCTCTTCTGGTGTGGCGGGTAAAGGAAAATCCGCGACCAGGGGGATGGCGGGGCTGGTCTTTTCCACTGTCCGCACTGTGGTGGGGGACGGCAGCGCATATCCGTCGGGATGGATCAGGCGCCAGCGGAATGCGGTTTCAACAATGTCATCAAGTGCGGCGATACGTGGCGTCCACCCTGTTTCACGACGCAGGCGTTCCGATCCCGCAATCAGGGTGGCAGGATCGCCCTGCCGTCGCCCCGACCATGACCAGTTCACCGTGCGCCCTGTGACGCGTTCGACCGCACGTATGACGTCAAGGTTTGAAAATCCTGTTGTATTGCCAACGTTATATGTAACGCTGCGGGTCTCGATCTGCTCCAGTGCCATAAGATGTGCATGGGCAAGGTCGGTGACGTGAATATAATCACGCACGCATGTCCCGTCTGCCGTTGGATAATCCGCGCCAAAGATCGACAGGTCGGGGCGACGGCCCAGCGCCGTATCAATCGCCAGCGGGATCAGGTGGGTTTCGGGCCGGTGGTCTTCGCCTGCGCGCCCCATCGGGTCGGACCCCGCCGCATTGAAATAGCGCAGGCATGCACTGTGCATTCCATAAATCGTTTCGGCCCAGTGCAGGACGCGTTCAATCAGGAACTTGCTTTCCCCATAAGGGGAGCCGGGATTGACCGTGGCATGTTCCATGATCGGCTGCTGTTCAGGGGTGCCAAACAGGGCTGCTGTGGATGAAAAGACGAAACGTGGAATGGCATGATGGATGCACATTTCAATAAGTTGAAGGCTGTTGAGGTAGTTTTGTCGAAGGTAGGTAAAGAGAACACGCATGCTGTCCCCCACAAGGGACAGGGCGGCAAAGTGCAGGACAGCATCGAAGCGTTCATGCGTCATAACCGTGTTAAGGAGCGCCTGATCCGACAGGTTGCCGACAACAAGTGTGACATCCGGCGGAACCGCGGCACGATGCCCTGTGCTGAGATTGTCAAAGACCACGACGGAATGGCCTGCATCGCGCAAGGCAAGGACAACATGGCTGCCAACGAAACCGGCGCCCCCTGTGACAAGGTAATGCATCGTATTTTCCCTGTGGTACTGCGGGACAATGCCATGCGGAGGTGGAGACGGACAGGCCGCAGATCCATGCATGAGACGGGATGGAAGATGATGCATGTCCTGACCAATGCGGGGGATCAGGCCCTGATGATCCCTATGGAGGTGGGGGTCTTGTTTGTCTTCATGCTGTGTCGCTGCTGGCGTATGGCCGTGGCATGGGCTGTCATGGTTCTTGCAGGATCAGGGGTGATGCTGCTGCTGAAGCTGTATTTCGAGGCATGTGGTCCCGCCCGTCATCGTGTGTTGTACAGCCCCAGCGGGCATACGATGGCGGCGACCATGGTATATGGTGGCCTGCTGTCGCTGACGCGGCTTGACCGTGTTTCCCTTGCGGTCGGGGTGCTGGCCATTGCGGTGCTGGAGGGATGGACCCGTGTTGCGCTGGGTTATCACACCGTGGTTGAGGTCATGGTGGGCGGGGGGATCGGTATTGTGATGGTGGCCGGGTTTGTGGCATGGACCCCGCCAAGACAAACGAAATTTCGTCCGATCCTGTCCGTCCTGTTCGTGGTCATGATCGTGGCGATATCCATGCATGGATGGCACCCCAATATCGAACGCACGATACAGTCGGCCTCGCGGTTGTATTTTTCAAAGTGGGAATGTAAAAAACCGCCTTTGCACGAATAAGGCAAATATTGTCATAACATGCCGGATGAAGCGTTTGGACATATCATGCGGCGAACAAATGTTTTTACATCGTGATCGGCTGGTTTTATACGCTTGGTCCGGCATATGGGGCATGATGTGGTGATGTCCGGGTCTGGCGATCATGTCCCATGATGAATATGGCCACCTTGCGCTGCGCAATTGCAGGGTGGAAACATCTGAATATACAACAGGTAACAGACACCCGACAATGCGCCATGTCCCAAGACGACCTGACCATCTGATACTGTCGCTGTTGTTTCGGTGCGGGTGTCTGGCAATGGGGGGGATGGCCATGTTTTCGCTGTCCCAGCAGGCGTATGCGGCACCATCAGTCGCGCGCCATACCCATGCACGACGGCCGGCAAAGGCCATGCCCACCCGGGCCGAAGCCATCACGGTCAATGCGCAGCGTCGCGATTTCCCCTATCCTGAGGCGCAGCATTCCCCGGATGCGGATACGCGCCTGACCGGTACGCGCCTGATCGAACGCGGGGTCGTATCCCTGCGCGGGTTGGAGCGTGTGGCACCAAACCTGACCATCCAGAGCATCAACGGCACGGCCTCGACCAATTTTTACCTGCGTGGGGTTGGTTTCAACGATTTTACGCAGAATAACATGCCGTCGGTACTGTCCTATTTCGATGACGTTCCTTTTGCGTTTTCGACGATGACGGACGGGATGATGTTCGATCTGGCTGGGGCAGAAGTTACGCCGGGGCCGGTGGGCACACGCCATGGGCAGTCCGATACGGGGGGAGAGGTGCGGTTGCGTACCAATGACCCGACCGATCACTGGCATTACGGCGCACGGCAGGATATCGCCTCCTACGCCCGCAGCCGCAGCGAGGCGTATGTTTCAGGTCCGCTTGCACGTGGGCTGAGCTTCCGCCTTGCGGGACAGACGCAGCAGGGCGGCGGGTGGCAGACTGATCCGGTCAATGGTGCCCACCTTGGCGATGCTGACCTGTGGGCCTTGCGCGGCAAGTTGAAATGGACACCTGACAGCCATACCACCTTGCTGGTTTCCGGGCATTTTACCCAAGATGACAGCGAGGTGGTCAATCCCATACCCGTTGATCGTCTGGTGGGGAAAGCCCCCCTGCCCACGGGGTCATGGCAGCAGACGCAATGGTCCATGCGTCCCGAATTCGCCCGCCTGATTGGGCGCAAGCCGGGGCTGAAACCCAGCGAGCATAACCAGTTCTGGGGGGCGGATGTCCATTTCTCCCATGATTTTGGCCCGGTGACATTTTCATCCATCAGCGCGTTCGAGACGGAACGGCAAGGTGAGTATACGGACCAGGATGGCACCGCACTGGCACAGGCCGATACTTATCGCACCATTGACGCGAATACTTTTACACAGGAAGTGCGCCTGCAATCTTCTCACCCGCATGACCGGTTGCAATGGACGGTGGGGGCCTTTTACCAGCGCAGCCGCATGCAGCAGCGCTTCTTTTTTGATTATACCGATTATGTTCCGCAACGCGGTTATATGATGGCCACCCATTTTGGTATGGATCAGGAAAACACCTCAGAATTCGGTAATGTCAGCTATCGCGTGGGACATGGCGTAACCCTGTGGGTGGGGCTGTTGCATGAAATTGATGACCGGTCGATCTCCGGCCTGCAATCTGTCATCTTTGGCGGTGTATCGCGCGATTTTCATGGTGAAAGCACGGCGGCCGCGCAATATGCGGGACAGGCCGGGGTGTCATGGCAGGCAGCAGCGCATGAGCTTGTTTATTTCAAGATCAGCAAGGGATTCAAACCTGGCGGGTTCACGGCAAACAATACCCAGATCCAGGCACAGTTGAACCCGTTCAAGCCCGAAACTGTCCTGACCTATGAACTTGGCCTGAAAAGTGACCCCATTCCCAACCGTATCCGTCTTAATGCGGCGGCATTTTACAATGATTACCATAACCAGCAACTGGTTGGGACAGTATTGATCCCTGATTATGGGCCGTTGAGTGAAATTACAAATGCGCCCAAATCCGAAAGCTGGGGGTTTGAGGCAACGTTGGACATACATCCGTTCGCGCATCTGTTCGTGACGCAGAATCTGGGGTGGCAGCGGGGAAATTTCCAGAATTTTCCAACCGTGAACCGTGCCGCCACCAATGCTTATTATGCACGGCATGGGGTGTGGAAGGCGATTGAGGATAATTTTGCCGGTGTGGATAACGGACAACCCAAGCTGACCCTGAATGGTAATGCGGAATGGCGTCAGGCGCTGGGCACGCATTATGGTATTGATGTCGGTCCCGACTGGCTGTATCGCGACAGTCAGGCGATTACGCCCGGCGGGACGGGTTTTTATCGCCTGCCGCCCTATTTCCTGCTGGGTGCGCATGCGACGTTCCATCCGGCATCCGGGCACTGGTCGGCCACGGTTTATGCGACGAACCTGCTCAATCGACGTTATGCCGAAAGCGGTGGCATGGCGACTACCACCTATTTCTATATTCCTGGCGCCCCGCGTTTCATCGGTGGTCGCGTGTCGTGCGATTTTTGATACGCCGGGCTTTTGATACGCCGCGCCATCACGTCACCAAAATGTGTGCTGTTACGTGTGGCAAAGTCACGTGTCGCGAACGTCGATCATGTAATATCGTCCCACATGAAAAAGGTATGTGCCGGGAAACGTTTTTCCTGTTGGGAATAATGATGGCAGCCTTTTGACAGAGGGAAGCCCATGCACGAAGACGACGCCAAGCCATCTGGTGAACTGACCATCCGTGTCGTGGCAATGCCCGCGGACACCAACCCGGCAGGGGACATCTTTGGCGGCTGGCTGATGTCGCAGATGGACCTTGCCGCCAGCACGACCGCCGCCCTGTGTGCGGGGGGACGCTGCGCGACGGTTGCGATCGACCGTGTTGTGTTCCATCGCCCCGTATCGGTGGGGGACGAGGTCAGCATTTATACCCACCTGACGAAACAGGGGCGTACCTCCATGACCATCGCTGTGGAGGCATGGCGCAGGGTGCGCCGTGCAAGCCAGCGGCAGAAAGTGACGGAGGGACACTTTGTTTTTGTCGCCCTTGACGAAAATGGGCGCCCGCGTCCTGTGGATGCCCCCTGACGCGGCAGAAAAGTTAGAGATTGTTTGAAAACAACTCATTGATAAAAGATAAGAAAAGTTCTTGGGTGCCGCCTTTTTCAAAAAGGCGGTGTCTTCTGAAGCTTTTTAGAAAAAGCTTCACCAAAAACCTTTATAATTACAGTATGTTATCAAGCCTGACTTTTTAAACAGTCTCTTACGATGTACGGGTATCTTCGCCCACAGGCGTCATATCATGCAGCATCGCGGTCATTTCATCCAGGGAGGGGAGGGTGCGATGCGGTGGGGAGACGATTTCGGGCCATTCCATCTGGCGCATGACCTGTGCAAACCGTGCCGGTGTGGTTGCCTCCGCGCTGGTGGGGGACAGGGAGCGTTCCATCCAGTTGACACTGGCCATTCCCGCCATCTGGCGCAGGGCAAACAGGATCTGTTCCGCCCGGTCCAGGCGGGCGGATCTGTGCAATCCTTCCAGCCGGGTCTGCTGGCACTGGATTTCGGCCCGGGTGCTTGTGGTGCCTGCCATGCGGCGGGCCTGTTCGATTTTCTCGCGTTCGGCCTCATGCGTGCCGGTCGCCATGACGGCGTAGCGGATATTGGCGATAAAGGCTTCCGCCACCTGTGTCGCCAGGGCAGGGCCGCGGCGTTCGGGCCAGAGCACAAGGCATCCCGCCAGCCCGACAAGGCTGCCGATGATGTTATTGACCGATCGTGCCATGCCCACATCCCATCCTGCGCCTGGACTGACAAGGTCCGTAACCAGGACGAACAGTTGCGTCATGAACAGGACAAGCAGTGTGTAATTGACCGCCCGTAATGCAATCGTTGCCGCAGCCAGCGGGAAAATCAGCACGAGGATCAGCCACATGGGCAGCACGACGCCCATGATGGCAGCCAGCAACCCGCCCGCGATGCTGCCCACGACACGTTCGATCGTGCGGGGCAGGGTGATCACGCCCTGTGGCTGCATGACCACGACCACCGCCATCATGGCCCAGTAGGCATAGGGCAGGGAGAATTCCCGCGTGATGCCATAAGCCACCAGCACCGATACCGACAGGCGCATGGCGTGGCGCAGTACCATCGGCCATCCGCGCCATCGTGCCTGATGCGCCGTCCGCCCCCCGTCATGGATCACGGGGTGCTGACGTGGTGTTTCGGACAACGTGGAGAGCAGGTCGCGCAGGGCCGTGGCACATGTGCGTGCGCCACGGCCATAAAGGCTGTTTTCATGGGCGCAGAGCATATCAATCCGCGCGATATGGCGTTGTAGCGCCATCGTATCGGGGGTGGGTTGACCCACCACCCGGGCCGCACGTTCAAGCATGACCATCAGATGACGCAGGATACGGCGCGTCATCGGCGATGGCGGTGCCAGCAGGACCGCATGTTCAAAAGCGATCAGGACCACGAAAATCCGATCGCATATTTCCAGTGTGGGCAACAAAACGGCGCGTGTCTGGCTGCCTGCGGCATCTGGTGACAGGATTTCGATGCGTGCGCGGGTCCGTTCGATGCGACTGCGGATTTCGCGACGATAGGCACCAATCGAAGTGCGCGCACCGCTTATGCCAGCCATACCCTGACGCGGTGGGATCACCATGCGTCGGGTCATGCGCCCTTCTTCGCGAAATATTTCTGCACAGGCTTGGCGCAGTGGGGCATATGCATCCACGGGCCATGCAATGGTACAGACCACCACGGCCCACCCGGCCCCCAGTGCAAACAACCCGGCCAGTACAAGCGCACCATGTGGTGGCATGGGATAACAGATGGCCACGACCGCCACGATGGCGGCCAGTACCCCGATCTGCGTCGCGGTGGCGCCACGCAGACGGCTCAATCCGCAGCACAGGACAATCACCGCCAGTAATGGTGCGGCCAGCACGGGACCATACCCCGCCGCCATGGACATTATGGCGGCAATTACAGTGCCCATCGTGCCGAATGTCAGCAACGTACGCAGCCGGGCGACCAGCGGGCCACCAGGGTCGACCAGGCAGGTCCAGAACGCGGCAAAGGCCGACCAGGCCATCAGCGGCATCTGCAACGTCAGCGCAAGCGCCATCATGATGCCGACCGCCACCGCCGCACGCAGCCCTTCGCGCAGGGCAATCTGTTCGGGCGCCATGCTGATGGCCCGTATGCCCAGCCAGTGCGTCAGGCGGGTGGGCGTCAGTCGGCGCGACAGGGTGCGCAGGGGGCCATACTGGCGTGGGCGTAGTTTTGTCTTCATGGACTACCGCATAAATGGAGGCACGAAAGTAAAGTGTAGGCTGGCATGGTCGGTCTGTTGCAGGTTCCTATCATGAAAGAACAGGCTGACACGATAACTGTCGATTGTTTCATGAAGGAAAAAATACCGACGTAGCCGATTTATCAACATATTCCCGCCATCATAAGGGGACCGCGTGGGATTCTGGCCGTCATGGTGCATTGTTGATCCATCGGGGGCAGGCAATGTGGCTGCCTGCGTTATCAGGGAATGGCGGAGTGCTGATAAAGCCCGATATCGTGTCGCTGGCGCTGATGCCATCCGTGATCGGAAATGTGCCAGATGCTGTCTGTATGGTGCGTGACCTGTCGGATATGCTTTTGGTGCCAGCTGCCTTTATTCATGTTGTGGTGCGCAATGGTGGCGCTACGCTTCCCTCGATATCATGCCTGCCCTGCCTGAACCGGAGCTGAGTACGCTCAACGGTTTTGTAAATGACAGCACTTGATCCAAAGTTAAGCATGACGAAAGCCATGGTCCACATCCCGGACGCCATGACCGATGTGATTGCGTTCCTGCTGGCACTTAGTCATTGGTGGGGGCGGTCCGACAGGAACTGCCCCGGCGTCGCGTGTGGCAGCATGGCGACGGGAATGTGCTATCCATGGGCCGGTATGATGGTGGGTCAGGCCGGATGCCGTCCCCCGATGCCCATTCTGGCGGTGGAAACTGTCATGATCCAGCCCCATCGCACCAGCGCCACGATGGAAATGCGCCGGGCGATGGGAAGCAGGTACAGGATAATCCCGTCGCATTTGATGCGGGCAGCGCACGTTCCTGCGCTGTGGACCGATGACCTATAGAGGCCCTTCGGGCACGTCCACTGCCGACAGGACCGGCAGAGCATCGCCATCGGGCAGGTTGTAATGCCACCATTCCGGCTCATAACTGTCCCACCCCGCCGCACTCATCAGCCCGAGCAGGAGGGCACGGTTGCGGATCACCTCAGCCGACAGGCCCTCAAGCGCGCCATGGGCCGAGAGTGGGGTTACGGCATCGAACCCGGTTCCCATTGGCAGGTCCTCCCCCGTTGCAAGGTCGAACAGCGTCAGGTCAAGTGCGATGCCGCGTGGATGGGTGCCGCCAAGGGCCGGGTCGGCTACAAACGTCTTGTCCGATACCGCGTCCCACAGGATGGATTGCACTTCGATGGGGCGAAATGCATCGAATATCCGAAAGCCAAGTCCCAGGACCTGCGCGCGGGCAAGTGCACGGACAAAGGCCGCATGTGCCTCCCGATGCAGCAGGGCAACAGGGCGGGCATAGACCGCACGACCGACAAAATTATTGTCCGAAGCATAGCGGATGTCGAGAATGACCCCCGCAGTTTCCTTAATGGGCAGTAACATGCATATCCGTCCCGTCTGCTGTATCAATTAAGGGAATGTTCGCAAAAATTTCAAACGAACTATATTAAAAAAATCTGGAAAGTATATTTTGAACCCTATGCAGGCTATTCCCTTTGTGGGGAAGGCCTTGTCCTACTTTATACCCATTTCATCCTTCATTTTCCGTATTTCCACTTCGTTTTCATAGGCGACCATCTGGGGCCGCATATGGGCGAACAGGATCTGGTCGTTACGGATCACCATTTTTCGCAGGTGCCAGAACTGTTCGGCATCCATGATCAGCGTGCGCGAAATGCCATCAAGGGCGTCAACCTGGATATATTCAAGGTGCTTTTCCAGATCCCTGTATGTTTCCTCGGCAAAGATGGGGACGAAGCAGAGTTCCAGATGGCACGGAATCCCTGAATAGGGTGTAATATTCAGACCATCAAAGACCTTGATGCGGCTGATATCGAATTTTGTGAACTGTTTCAGAAGCCACGCTTTTTCCTCCTGGGTGGCCATCTGGTCAAAATCCTTGAGATGCACGTCAAGGAACACGCTCTGGTCACGGACGACCGTCTGGTTCACTTCATCCAGTTGCTGGACATAGGCGGCCTCTTCCTGTGAATGTTTCATCAGGATGTTATGCCTGGCGAAATCCACGTCCCGGTTGTCCGACCACAGGAAATAACCGCCCATCAGCAACAGGATCGACAGACCGGTCACGCCCGCCGCGATCAGTAGCAGGTTGCGCTTGATATACAACAAAATCCCCTATCGCGCATTGTGCGTCACAAGCGGGCATCGTATCCGTGAACCTGCCGTTCAGGCAATCCGTATCAGCATGGCCGGGTCCTGTTGCGGTGTCCTGTCGCGCGCATATTTACGCAACACCGCCCCCTGCATATCGCGACAGTGTCGCGATGGGCGGTGGTGTTACCCCTGCACGGGCGGTAAAGCGCGCGGTGCTGGTGTCGCACGCATACAGGGATGCGGCCTGTCTGCTGTCGCGGGCAAGGGTATCGACTGCATGGATGATCTTATCTGCCTTTGCGTCATCCATCAGGACACTGAAATTGAGGCGTACCCATCCTGGCTTGTCAATTTCCTGCCCGGACAGGATGGCCGTGCGCAACAGGTCCGAATGTGCCTGCTCAATGCCCATCAGGCGATGCGCATATGGTCCTGCGCAGGCGCATCCTCCGCGTGCCTGAATGCCGAAAAGGTCCGAGAGCATGCGGGTAAATAATTGCTGATGGACGGGTTCGCCCGTCTCCGGGTCGCGCACCTGAAACGAGAAGAAGGGCAGATGCGCATCGGCCCGCGGGTTGCCAAGGATACGCAGCGACGGATTGGTGGACCATACGGATAATGCACGTTGCCGTAACCGGGCATGGCGTGCGTCCATCGTATCCTGTCCTATGGCGTCCTTGACCATGAAGGCCAGCGCCGCGCGGATGTCGCCGATGACATTGGGGGTGCCGGCTTCCTCCCGGCTGATCGGGCTTTGGGAATAATCATGCCCCCATGGGGAGACGAAGCGCACAGTCCCGCCCCCAGGCATGGTGGGGCGTGACCGGCGCAGGGCTGCGTTGCGCACGATCATGACACCGGAAGATGCCGGGCCACCAATGAATTTATGCGGCGACAGGACCACCGCGTCCTTTTCCCACGGGGTCTGCGCCATCATGTCCACCGGCAGGTAGGGGCCACCCCCGGCATAATCCCATACAGCCAGCGCCCCATGACGGCGGAGGAGCGCAGTGGTCGCGTTGGCATCGGTGATGATGCCCGTAACGTTGGAGGCGATCGAGAATGCCCCGACCCTGATCCTGTCGGGCGATGTGGCGCACAGGGCGCGTTCAAGGGCGGCAAGGTCAGGGCCGCCGGTCTGTGCCTCGGGGATTTCGATGACCTCGGCGCCACTTTCGCGCCACGGCAGGATGTTGGAGTGATGTTCATATGGCCCGATGAAAACAATCGGCCTGCCCACGTCCCCATTGTCGCCGTTCGGCCCTACGCCCAGCAGGTGGACAAGACGATTGATCCCTGCGGTGGCGCCCGACCCGGTGAAAATGACCGAAAATCCATCATCCGCACCGCACAGCCGGGCAATTTCCCCCCTGGCGCGGGCGCGCATGCGGGTCATGTAAGCGCCGCAGAAGGACGCTTCGGTATGGCTGTTGGCATAATAGGGGAGGACATGGGTTGCGATGAAAGCCTCCACCTGCCGCAGGGGACGGCCTGAAGCCACGTAATCGGCATAGATCAGCCCATGCGGCCCAAAAGGGCCGGGGATCATGATACCTTCCCCGATCAGGCCCGCGCGCAGCAGCGCCAAGGTGTCCCCTTCACGCAGGCTGGCGGCAAAGGAGGCATAGAGGGTGGCTTCGTCCTGCATCTGTCGGTTTTCCCGTGAATGTCGTGCTGCGCAGAGCCTATCTGTTTGAACAGGAGGTGTTTTCCCATTTTCTGCTTTATTTTTGTATTTTTGTGGTCATATGATCTAAAATGACTAAAGAAATGGATCATTTTGATCGTTGTATCCTGCAGGCCCTGCAAAATGATGCCGGCCTGTCGCAACGTGAACTGGCCGATCGTGTGGGGCTGTCGCAAAATGCCTGCTGGCGGCGGGTGCAGGCCCTGCGTGAAAGGAAGGTCATCACCGGGCAGACCGTGCGTCTTGACCCGGACAGGATGGGCCTTGGGCTGACGGTATTCGTCATGGTGCGTACCCGGCATCATTCACGTGAATGGCTGCAGAAATTCCGTATGATCGTCATGGGCATCCCCAATGTGATCGATTTTTACCGCATCGCAGGCGATTATGATTATATGCTCAAGATCATGTCAGAGGACATGAACGCGTTCGATGCGATCTACCAACGGCTTATCGAACAGATCGAACTGGACTCCATCACGTCGTACATCACGATGGAAGCCATCGCCAATAACCGCGACCTGCCCGTACGCTGAATTCGTGGCGTTGCGTGCGCGGATGGGGTAGTGGGAGGACATGAAGGGACCATCTTCTTCCGCCAGGGCGCGTGCGCGAAAGGACGGGCGTGGCGTTGCGGCGGCCGTGCGTAAACGGCGCGAACGCCGTGCATTGTTGGGATTGGCGGCGGCAACCGCGATCCTGTTATGCGCGGCGGCGGGTTTTCGTGCCCTGATCGCAAACCGGCCGGTGGAGGAAATCGGTGGTCCTTATACCCTGCTGGATGATACGAACCATGTCGTGACGCAGCAATCGTTCCATGGACGTTATACGTTGCTGTATTTCGGCTATACTCACTGCCTTGATGTCTGCCCGCTGACGCTTGCGACCGTGACGGCGGCGCTGGATCGGCTTGGTGCGCGTGGGGCGCAGGTTGTGCCGGTTTTCATTTCCATCGACCCGGCACGTGACACGCCTGCGCGTGTCCATGATTATGTCACATCCTTTTCCCCGCGTATTACTGGCCTGACAGGTGACCCGCAGGCGATCCATGCCGTGGCTGCGGAATTTCACGTGATGGTCCGCCCACGACAGGCCACGCCTGCCACCGCCGGGAATTATCAACTGGATCATAGTTCGATGCTGTTCCTGATGGATGGGCAGAACCATATGGTGTCCATGTTTCCCGTGGATTCCAGTGCGGAGGAAATTGCCACACGGTTACGCAATCTCCTGCCCGCAGGGTAAGAGAGTGTTTGAAAACAAATCATTGATAAAAAACGAGAAAAATTTCTTGGTGCCGCCTTTTTTCAAAAAGGCGGCGTCTTCTGAATATTTTTGGGAAAAGATTCACCAAAAACCTTTATTATTTCAGGATGTTGTCAAGCCTGACTGTTTCAAACAGTCTTGAAGAAAATAAAGGTTAAGTGGTCCCGTGTTTTTTCAGGCAGGAGACCTCCTTTTCAAAGCCTGCGAAAAAATCTTCATCAAAAACTATGATTTATCGGCTGAGTCTCTGCCGGGGTTCGTCAGGGCGCATAGCAGGACAATCACCATTAGTGCGGCACCGAGTTCCGGCAGAACAATCCCCATCACCACAATGCAGGTGATGGTTGCCCCCCCCATATGTCCGTCGCGCACCGATGGCGGGATACCGATATGGCCCGGTGGTCTGCGACGGCTCCACATTACGAAGGCGGCAATACTCATCGCCAGCAGGCCGAGTGCAACCACAAGGTTGATGATCTGGTTGGCAGTCCCGAACAGTTGGCCTTCATGGGCGGCCACCCCATAGCCGATTACCCGATCTACGATCGGTTTGTCCGCGAATGTGTCGCGCTCTACGACCTGCCCGTCGGGGGTGACGCGCACCGTCATGCGCCAGGGGCGGTCCTGTGTATCGGAACGCACCTGCCATGGTTGTCCGGCCTGTGGTGGGGGGGTAAGCAGCACGGGATAGCGCAGGCCGAGCGTCGCCCCCGTCAGCGCAACCCTGTCAAAAGCGGCCTCATCCAGGGGAGGAACCGGTGCGGTGGCGACGGGGGGCATATCCATACCAGGCATGGAGGACATACCCTTCATGCCTGTCATCGTGTCCGGTACGGGGGACGTGGCAGGTGTCCCCGCGATGGTGTCGCGCACGCGGACATGACCGATTTCCCAATCCTGTATTGTTGTGATGCGACCAATGGTTTTTTCAACGGATTGCAGCGCGTGCCCCCATACAAACGACCAGGGCAGGCCGGATGCAAGGAACAGTATGACAAAGAGCGAAAGCCATGCGCCGGTGACGGCATGCAGATCGCGCAGGCGTGTCCGCCCCCGCGCGTTGAGGCGGGGATATACCACGCCGCCGGTTTGTCCTTTGCGCCCGCGTGGCCACCATAGATACAGGCCGGTTACAATCAGAACGATTGTCCACGATGCCACCATTTCCACGATTACGGAACCGACATTGCCAAGTAGCAACTGCCCATGCAGGTTGAAAATAATACGCTCGAAACGGTGTTCTTCAGAAACATGCTTTAATATCTTAAGCGAGTGGGGATCGACATAGACACGTACCGCATCGGCCCCATGGCTTACGATCACACGTGTGGCGCTGTGTGCCGTGCGTGGCAGTTCATAGGCCAGGAGATGCGATCCTGGCACCGCCGACAGGGCGGCTGCGACCACCTGTGACGGGGGGGCGTTATTGCCCCCCGTGGCGAGATGTTCGTAACGCCAGTCGATCAGGTCATCAACCTGCGGTTTGAACAGATAGATGCCACCCGTCAGGGACAGGAAGGCCACAAAAGGCAGGCAAAGCAGGCCGGCAAGGAAATGCCATCGCCAGACCATACGATAATCGGGCCACAGCGCGCGCATTATGCGGTGGCGGGCACCGTTATGGGGGATATTCATCAATCTATCCTCAGAAACGGACCTTCACGCCGCCATAAAAGGCGCGTGGGGAACCGGCGTAGATCGAGCCTGTACGGGTCGCAAGAACAGCCGCCCCCGCATTATGCCCATTTGATGCAAGCACATCGGTAATATTGGTTGCCCCGGCGATGTAGGTCTGGTTGGCCACGTTCTGTATTTCGAAAAAACCATGCAGATGACGTATCCATCCGAAACGTGCAGGGGGATCGTAATGCAGTTCAAGGTTGAGCAGTGCGTATCCTGGCGCCTTGAGAAGATTGGCATTATCCAGCCAGTAATCCCCGCGCCATGTCACCTCGGCATAACCACCCAGTCCCTGTAAGGGGCCGCTTGGCTGGTCATACAGAAGGCGGGCATTGAGAAAATGCGGAATGACGCCCGGAATGCTGTTCCCGGAGCGGTCAAGCGCGCGTGACATCGTGCTGTTGGAAAGGACTTCGGTATAACGGGTATAGATCTGGTTGTCATAGGTGTAGCTCAGCATGACCCTGGCCCCTGACAGCGCGCGTGGCAGGGGTGTCCATGTCGCCCCGACTTCCACGCCGCGATGTTGTGACGCGGGGGCATTGAACGTATAGGCGCCCACCGTGTTCACCCCGGCTGACTGACTGACCAGTTCATTGCGGTAGAATTCGTAAAAACCCGTTGCCTGTATATTGATGGTGGAAGATGGATGCCATTCTGCCCCCAAGTCAAAGCCAAGGCTCGTTTCGCTCTTCAGCCGGGTATTGTTGCCATATGTGCCCTGCGGCGTGATGAAAAGGTTTGATGTGGTGGGGGTGGCATAGGCCGTGCCCACCCGTGTATGCAGCGTCCAGTTACGTGATGGCGCATAGGTCAGTGCGGCTTCGGGGGCAAGGTTGAAGAAATGCCGGTCAGCAGCGACAAGGCGGCGTGTGCTACCGCTGGCGCTGTTGGTCAAAAGGGTTTCCTGCGCCTCCAGACCTGAATAGGTGCCCCCCAGTCCGACCACGAGGTGCCATGCCCGTGCGAATTGCAGATCCTCTTGGAAATGCAGCCCCGCGTTCCACTGGTGACTCCAGCTTGATTGCGTCAGTGCACCCTGACGGGCATGTCCGCCAGGGGCGACATTATAGACATTGGACAGGCCATCCAGGTCATCAAAGCTGATGCCCCCCGAACTGTTCAGCGCCATGCGACCGGGATGCGCCGTGTTGGTGACCTCGCTGCTGGCAGCATAGGAATCATAGGGACCGGTATAGGCATAGGGTGACGTGGGCTGGTCGATATGTCGCTGGTCATAAGTGAACTGCGTCCGTACCGTGGTGGATGCGTTGATATCATGTTCCCACCGCACGCCCGCGACTGTCCGGCGGTCGAACCGGCCCAGCCCGGCAGCCTGCGGGCTGGTGGCGACACGCGCCCCATAACTACCGTTCGACAGCAGGCTGACTGTGGCGCATCCTGCGGCTGCATGGCTGGCATCGGCGCATCCCGACTGGAACGGGTTGGTGGTATATTGTGCAAGTGACAACCGTACCGGCAGGTGGGTATCGGTGATGTTGTTGACGAACTTTACGATCAGGCGGTCTGATGGCGTCAGGTTGACCCGAAGGCGCAGGTTTTCAGTCGAGGTCTGATAACCGCTGTTGGCGATGAAGCCATTTCCGCGCACGTCGCTGCCAAAGATGACAAGGTCATATTTCCGGCCCGACAGGCCCAGCGTGGCATAATTATTGACCATGCCGAAACTGCCGAAGTCCGACCCGACCTCCAGCCCATGGATATCCGCGCCCCGGCGTGTGCGGAAATTGATTGCGCCATTGATTGCGTAATTGCCAAACACGGTGGAGGCCGGTCCCTGAAACACATCCACCCCGTCATAGGCATGCGGGTCGATCAGGTCGGAACGCGCCGTCCCATCGGGTTGGGTCATGGGAAAACCATCCTCCAGTACCTGGATGTTTTTCATGCCATAGGCCTGCCTGTCGCCCGAGCCGCGCACGGACACCACGACGTCGCGTGGACCATTTCCTGCGACAAAGCTGACCCCGGGGATTGTGACCACCATGTCGGCCACGCTCTGACCCACATGACCGGCAAAGCTTTCGCGTGATGCGCTGTAGGTTGTCTGACCGGCGGGGCGTAGTGTCGCCGGGACATGTGATGTCCCGATTACAGTAATCCGTTCCCCCGCAATCTGTTCCCCTGCGCTGACTGAAGGTTTCGGCGCGCTGGTTGTGGTGTGGGTATGATGATGGGCCGCCCCATGATGATGGGGGGCGTCAGCGGCATGGGCGAGTGAAATCGCGGTGCAGGCCGCGAATGCCGCCATGCAGCCCGCGACGCGCGCAGGACGCCACGCCGCATTGAATGCACAATACATGGTTGAATAGACCTGAAATATGAATCGGGTGCGCCCGCACGATGGCGGGGCAATAAGGAAGGCGATTCAGTTCAGGTGAGGGGGGCCTTGCGGGCATAGTGGGGAATAGCGTGCACGTGGCGGGCCGCGCACTGGCGGGAATATCCACACCCCCGACAGCAGTGCCAGCATGTCGGGGCCCACTGGTACAGTTCCCAGCATCGGCGGGGCATCCAGCCCATGTGCTTCGGCCAGCAGGGTCGCCATATCGGTGGCAGGCAGGTGATGGGCGTGATGGCCATCATCTGGGGGCAGGTCGCCTTCGCACAGGATCGACAGCAGTGATTGCTGTTCGCCTTGCGAATGAAGCACATTATCCGGGGAAGCCAGTCCACCAAAGGCGATGCGACTGATCAGCGCCAGCAGGATCAGCGACCATGCGATAATGGTCGGGCCTCCCTGCTGCTGTCTGGCTGTCATTGCGTGGCCTTTATGGAAATGGTCGGACCAGCGGGAACATGTAGCTGGGCTGTTGCTATTTTGACCGGTGATGGAGGGCAAGGCAATTGCAAATTTCATGACCGTCCGTTCGATCAGGGGCGCCTGTATGGTGAGCATGGCATATCCACGATTCTCACGTCCATATGGTATGGGATTTGTAAAATTCACAACATGAATCGTGTATAAAAATATAAAACAAAAAAGAATGATATTTTTATTGACGCACTTTCAGTGCGCGCATATTCTTTGCCCATCGTTCATTCCCATGCCGGGATCAGGACAGGAAATACAGGTTCATGCCCCGTCTGACCGCACGAATGTGTCGCATCGGCCGATGTTACCTATCGAATATGCGTCCCTGGCCCACAGGGCGCATCTGGAAAGGATAGTCAGTGGCAATGCTGCGGACATATGGCCTGTAATGACGGGCAGGAAAGGCAGTAAACCGATGCTTGAATCTCATATTATCGAAATCGACGGCACGTTTGTTGGAACGGTTATTGTAGAGCTGGATGGCAAGACCCGACGTTTTTATGCCACGCATGACAGTGTACGTTCATTTCATAACCGCTCGCTGTCGCATGATGATGACCTGACACAACAGGTGGCGCTTTCCTTTCGGCGCACCAGCCTGTCGCGACAGTTAACTGTGGAGTTCAACTGATTTGCAGGCGGTCAGAAAATTGATCCAAACCCGTTCCCTACATGCCCCTCCGGCGGCATCATGTCCAACGGGCAGAGGAGTAAGACACGACCATGCGGCAGTGGGTATGATCTGTGGCGCATTGTTTGTTTGGATCGTGCATTGTGCATGGACCGGGGCGTTGACGATGTCCGCCCTGTCCGATGCAACTGCGACATTTTTTCAGTATTGATGAGGCTGTTGGGAAAATATTTAGGAAACATAATAATATTTTCATAAGATATTATTTGAAAAGCTAAATCCGATAAGATCGTGAAATTATAAAAGTTTTTGGTGAAGCTTTTTCTAAAAAGCTTCAGAAGACGCCGCCTTTTTGAAAAAAGTCAGCACCCAAAAACTTTTCTTGTTTTCGGGAACTTTTTGAAAACAAGCCTTTGATAAACAGTAGGAAAAGATTTTTGGTATTGCCTTTCGATCGCAAGGCAACGTCTTTCAAAGGTTTTTTAAAAAATATTCACCAAAAGCTTTTATAATTTCACAATCTTATCGGATTTACATTCTTAAAAAGTTTCTAAGATTTTTCAAAAAATTCTTCATGCAGCATGATATGACCGTCCTGCCTGCACGCCTCCTGCTTTGCAGCAGGCATGCGGGATTTCATGGCTGCATGGCGGTGGGGGCATGCAGGGCTGAATTGCGCTTGCGGGTTGTGTGGCGCACTTCTCTGGTCTGACGGGAAGGGTATAAAAGGCAGGCTGCGTTATAACGCGTAGTGTATGAAACCTTCTTCAGACCGGAATGGAAATTATTAATGTCAGTTCATGATAGCCTGCGTGAGGCAATTCAGAAAAAAGTTGTTGTTGGATTTGCTTTTAATGAAAAAAATTATATCGGTTCCCCGCATGCTCTGGGTGAAACCGATGGTGTCGCGCATGTCCTGATTTATCGTGGAGAAGATGCACATCAAAAAGGTGTTGCGCCGACCGGGCAGTGGAGTTGCCTGCCGCTGACGGGCATTTCCGATCTAAAGATGCTGCCGTCTGAACCTTTCCATATCGATCATCCTGATGCACATGACCTCAAGGGCTTGCATACGGTGGAAATTCGCGTGGCCTGATACCAGTTTTCCCTGCCTTGCCTCATGATGTAAGCGCGCAAGGCAGGGTGACGGAGATGCGCGGTGTTCAGGCGGTCTGCGGGGGAACCGCCTGTGGTCCTGCTTTCTGTCCAGATATTGGGGGCGTGGTGTCCTTCAGGCGGATATCCAGTGCCGAAGCCCCGGGTACGTTAGCTAGAAGATTGATGTTGCTGGGTGTTGGGAATTTTATTCCTTCCTTGTTCATCCTGACTGCAAGCCTGCTGTAATAAGCACGATAGACCGTCCATTTCGATCCGGGCGTCGTGCGGAAAGCCCCAAGGAAATTGGCCCCGTTGCCATCTGCCTGCTCGATCCCGAGGAAGGAGAATTCCGTCAGGATCAGGTGTCCGTAGCGCGTGGTTTTGCGCAGTTCTTCCAGTTCCTCATGCAGGATCGTGGCAACACGCTGCGGGTCTTCGCTCAGGTCGATCATGAAATTCGTGACCACAAGGTTATAATCGCGTGATGTATTGGCGATGGAGGATACTTCGGAAAATGGGATGATATGCAGGTCTCCATTGACCGAACGCAGGCGCAACGTGCGGATCGACAGATGTTCGACGGTGCCGGAAATACCGCTTGCCGTAACCCAATCCCCCACCTGCACCGCATTTTCCGCCAGCATGAAGAACCCGGTGATGAAGTCCTTGACCAGGCTCTGCGCGCCAAAGGCGATGGCCGCGCCCATGATCCCCGCCCCTGTCAGCAGTGGAGCGACATTGATCCCGATCTGCGACAGTGTGGTCACTGCCACAATGATAACAATGATCGCCAGTAGCACCGTCTTGATAATGGGCAGGACGGTGCGCAGGCGACTGGCGCGGCCTTCCTGTGCGGTGGCATCGAAATGGTCGATCTGTTTCTGAAGTGCCGCATTGACGCCTTCCCATACGATGATCGCAATCGTGTAGGCGACAAGGACCGTCAGGAGTGCGGCAATGATCTTGGTTCCAAGCCGTCCATGCAGGAAAAAATGGATGGCCGGCAGCCCCAGGGATTGCAGGAAAAGCACCATGGTCACGAAAGAAAGCAGGAAAGCCAGTGTTTTGCGCGCAATGGGGTAATAATGGTTCACGCGTGCCTGTAGGCCGGGATAGCGTGCCTCCAGCGTGGGAGAGATATGAAATAGACGATTTTGCAGGTTATAGGCCAATAATGAAAACAGCCGCGACAGGATGATGACAAGTGTCGTCAGGATGACCGTGCGGATGATCCATTCATATCCCCCGCTGATATGTGTTGCCCAGATCAGCCATAATGCGAAGTTGAAGAACATCGCCGGGACCCACCATAGATAAACGATCCGCCCCATGAACATCCAGAATGGCTGTTTGCGCAGACGTTCGGACGGTTGCAGGGCGGCCGCCACATGCATGCGTACCCGCCATGTAAAAATTGCTACAAGCACGTGTTCCACCAGGACCACAGTGCGAATGATCGCTTCTGTCCCACGTGCGGGCATGTCAAATACGCCACCAAGTGTGGACAGGCAGACCACAACCGAAGGGGCAGCCACAAGGAAATTGAGCCAGCGCGTCACCATGAAGGCCGTCTGGTCGGAGGCGTTGCACAAGCGGATGGCAGGCGAATGCGGAACGAACAGCGTTTCCATCAGCAGATACACTACGCGCGCGACGACATAGGCGTTTGTTAGTGTGATCGTGACAAGTGCCGCCTGGTGCGTAGTGGTCAGAAGGGAGGCAAAAGCATAACCCAATGCAAGGAACAGCCCCACCGGTAGCAGTTTTATCAAAAGATGCAGAAGGGAATATGGCACGCGCGCCAGCAGGCGTAATGTGGCGTGCTGCGCCTGTGCATCCTGTTGCTGGGCCTGTTGTGCATCCATATCATTCATGGCCTGTGGGGTGGCCGGGGATGCCGTCATGGCAAGGCGATGTTCGGTAGCAATGGCACGTGCCGTAACACTTTTGAGCGGGCGACGTAGCAGGAGGGAGATGACATGTTCTGCCATCAGGGCAATCAGCAGGATAAACGTCGCCCGTCCCACTGCATCAAGCATGATGCCGCGTGATTGCTGGTCGGCGAATACCGTGTGTGTCCAGTGCGCAACAAAGACAAGATCCCCAAACAGGGCGACGAAATGCTGGGCCTGCACCAGCAGGCGATCGCGCAGGGACGACATGTCCTGCACAAAATCGCTGCCCAGGCTATCGGGTTGGACGGAAAGGGTATCCGTAGCGGTGGGCGAGGGGGATGCGTGGTGAGGGGAGGATGGGGGCGGCAACTGGGATACAAGGGCAGAGAGCGTATTTTCAAACGCAGCCCGCTTTTCAGGGTCGTTGATGACCGACAATACCTGTTGCGCCTGTGCACGGCTAATGCCGGGGGCAGAAGCACCGTTATCGAGACCAGGGGCAGTGTCCTGCGCATGGGCGACACCATGGAGGCCCGCAAGTGAAAGCAGCAGGATCGCCATGATGGCAATGTGCTGGATCATGGGCGTAAGGACGCCCTGTATTATTGATGTCCGTTGCAACCGATTGGCGGAGGCCCTATCCTGACAAGCAATATCCATAGAATGACGCATGTTCCACGTTCCGTCCCGACAGCAAGGTTCAGCCTGTCCGTGGACATAAATGCGGGCCTTCATTCAGCGTGCCACACAGGCGGCATGCGTTATCGCAGAGATGGGCTGTAAACCGCATGCCTGAAAATGCTAGCCTGATATGCAATAAATTATTTTATTTTCCTGATTGTGGGATGGTATTTATTTTCCATCTCAATAGGTATTTTATCCATATATAATTAAAAATTAAATATATATTATATATAAAATTTAATTACCGCGCCTGATTTTGGATATGCTTCCCCTGCCGGTCCTGGGTGGTGATTGGGATGGTGCGGTGTTGGTATTCTCCCTCTCGGGAGAAAGCATGTGCAGATAGGGAAAGCGACTGGCAGGACTTTCGTCTTCTGGACCGGGTCTGATATGTGGTCATGCGATCTTATTCACCTTGATGGCTGATTCTCAGGCGGATGAAAATTCATATATTGACAAAAAAAGTTATTTTTTCACAGTCCCCTGTAGCCGGATTTGATCCTTATTCCCGGCGCAGGCATGAAATATTCTGTGTCTGGAATAATAAAAACCGTGCATTTGAAAGCGCCTTGATTTATGTAAGGCCCACGGCTGAACTTTTCTGCCACGGTAAAGCTACTATGTGTCCAATCGGCACTGTTCGGTTTCTCCGCAAATGAAGGGTTTTAATCCATGCAAGGTCGCATGGCTGCCGGGTTATATAGGAGTCCTGTCATGGCTACAGGCACAGTTAAATGGTTCAACGCCCAAAAGGGTTTTGGCTTTCTTGAGGCGGATGACGGCACAGCAGACGTTTTCGTCCATATTAGCGCCGTGGAGCGCGCAGGCCTGCATGGTCTGAACGAAGGTCAGAAAGTGTCCTACGAACTGGAAACAGGTCGTAATGGCAAGACGTCGGCAGCAAACCTGCAGGTTGTCTGATTGCCATGGGAAAAAGGGGTGCTCTGGCGCCCCTTTTTTGTGCCTGTTGTAATAATATATAAGTAGTGTTGAATAAGCACAGATTTGATGCAGATGTGCTTGCTGTCAAGTTTTCTATTGGCACTATCCTCCTGATACATACTGGCTGTGATGTTGGTGTCTTACGTTTTTTTGGGTTAAGACATCCAATCTGGAAGCCCTGAATTGGCGTGTATGCGATATCTTTGTGTATCGTGTCATTCCTATCGTAATCGACAGATTATTTCAGGGTATTGTAAAATTTATTCGAAAATATCTGTTGCTTGCCAAGGGGTAAGTAGATCGTTTGCCGAAATCCGCATAAGCGTGATTTCCCTTATGGTGATATATTTTATGTGGGGCAGGAATACCTTGGATAAAATAGTATATCCGGTCGGTTCCTGCTGGTATTGGGAGGATCAGGCAACAGGTTGCCTGAATAAAGAAAATCAGTAAGCTATTGGAATTATAAATTACCTTCAATTATATGAAATTATTGTAAAAATAAGGTGATATATAAAATATTTTCTTGTGAATTCCATTGTTTTCAAATCATCTTCATAGAGGTGCAGATACCATCCGAAGATGGCAGGGGAAAGTCCTGACTAAATAATAAATAGAAAATGGTCTGAAATCCTCCTATTTCATATATTTATGCAGTATAAAAAATCAGGCATTCCATTTTGTAAAAAGCGATGCCCTGGAATGGTCCTTTCCCATTTAAAGGCGGGAGAAATGATCTCCCGCCTTGGCTGGGTCATTTTCCCTGCGGTTCGGCAGGGAGTGCCATTGGTGATGCAGGGACACGCAGTGCGCGCATGGCCATAGAACAGGCCAGCGTCACGACAATATTTATTACAAGTGCCAGCAGGCCAGTGGAGACGGCAACCGTCATCGTGCCCGTGCCAATCGTGTGTAGTGGCTTCAACCCGTCAAGCCAGCATAACCACAACCCAACAACCGACCCGATGACCCACCCCGCGATCAATGCGGGCGCAGGCATACGCAGTGGCAGCAATCCCAGTACCAGCGCCGGGAAAGTTTGCAGGATTATCACTCCGCCCAGAAGCTGCAGGTCGATTGCGAATTTGGCGTTCAGGAACAGGACACACAGCAATGCACCTACCTTGATGCCAAAGCCTGCCATCCGTGCCCCTGCAACCGAATTCTTATGACCGGTCAGGATATTGTGCATAATCAGGTTGGCTGCGCCAATTGCCATGACTGATGCGGGCACCAGTGCCCCGATGGCGATGGCGGCAAAGCAGAACCCTGCAAACCATGACGGGAAAATCGCAAGGAAAAGCTGCGGCACAACCTGAGAGGATGAGGAGGTCACGATACCCGCCGCATGTGCCATCAGGCCAAGCATGGCGATCAGGCCCAGCACAATTGTATAGATCGGCAGGAAGACAGCGTTCTGCCGGATGGTATCGGCGGATTTTGCCGCAAGGATACCGGTCAGTGTGTGGGGATATAAGAATGCGGCAAAGGCGGAAGAAAGGGCCAGCGATGCGTAAGGAATGACCTGAGATGATGATAGCGGTTGCCCGTTTGTTGTTGCAGGCAGGTGCTGCGCCGCAACAGAAAACATGTGTCCATATCCGCCCAGATACATAGGCACGATCGTAACGGCGGCAAGGACCGCGATATAGATCATGACATCTTTGATGAATGCCGTCAGGGCGGGCGCATGCAGACCCCCAAGCCATGTATAGGTTGCAAGAGAGACAAAGGCGAAGACCAATGGCAGGGTGCCGGAAAAACCCAGCGCCTCGATTACGGTGCGGATGCCGATCAATTGCAGCGCGATGTAAGGCAGGACTGCGACCAGGCCGCTCAGGGCGATGGCAAGTTCCAGAGTGCGGCTGTTGAAACGTGCACGCACCACGTCTGCCGCCGTGGAATGGCCGCCATTACGCGCGATCGTCCACAGTCGTGGCATGACGGCGAAAATGAACGGATAGACGATGATGGTATAAGGCAGGGCGAAAAAGCCATAGGCCCCGGTTGAATAGACAAGGGCAGGAACGGCGATGACCGTATAGGCGGTATAGAAATCCCCCCCGACCAGGAACCATGTGATCCATGGGCCAAATGCGCGACCACCAAGGCCCCATTCATCGTTTCCCCCCGTGGTGGGACGTGTCCGCCCCCGCTGCAGCAGTGGGCGCCACAGGCGCACGGTCGTGCCGAGTACGATGGTGGCGACGAAAAAGAAGATGAAAACGCCAATTCCGGCCGCGCCGGGTAAGGGTGTCGTATTCATGAGCGTTTCCCCGTTTTCCATGCGCACCAGATCAGCACGGAGGTGACGGGCACCCATGCCAGTTGATACCAGTAAAAAAATGGGAAACCGAACAGAACCGGGTCCGTTCGGTTATATAGTGGAACCCATAACAGGCCCACGAAAGGGAGGAGAAGCAAACAGGCTTGTTTCATGCTGACCGTCTTTTTTGTTTTTAGTGGCCGTGCAAAAACATCTGAAAAATGCTTATGGATGTCAAGTATTAATGTTTGTATTTAAGTAATTACAATAAAATTACGATATAAATTGTGCGTCGCACAATGTCTGCATTACATTGGGATATGAAAAATACAGGCTCAGATACGGCTTTCCCATCCACTGCCTAGCGCGACATGCAGGTCAACCGTCCGGTGGAGCCAGTCAATATGGGCGCATAATTCAGTATCCTCAGCCCGCAGGGCGGACTGCTCTGTTTCCAGAACGTTCAGAAGATCTGAAATCCCGGCCTCGTAAAGTCTGCGGCTGCGCAGGTTGGCAAGACGGCTTTGCAATGCCGCCTGATGCAGCAGGTGTACATGGGTTCTCTTGCCATTCCATGCGACGATGGCGTCCTCTACCTCCCGCAGGGCGGTCAGGATCTGCTGATGGTAATGCAGTCGCCCTGCTTCGGCGATGGCCTGTGCCGACCTTACCCGTGCCTGCTGCTGTCCCCCATGCCCAAGAGGCAGTGATGTCATGGCAAGCGCCTGCCACGCCTGCGCCCCGGCCGCAAACAGTTGTGAAACGGTGGAGGCGTTGGGTGTATATGTCAGCGGGATTACGATATTCGGATACATACCAGCCACCTCTGTCCCGATATCATCCGTTGCATGGGCATAGATCCGTTCCGCCCGGCGTATGTCGGGCCGATGTCGCAGCAGGCGGACCGGCAATGTCCGTGGGGCAGGCGGCACGCGTGGCAATGGCACGGTGGTGGTCAGTTCCGCGCGCAATGTGCCCGGAATACGCCCGACCAGGATTTCCAGTGTATGTATGCTCTGGCTGATCGTCTTGCACAGCGCCGCGCGTTGTGACTGTTGTGTGTGGAGCAGCGATGCCGTCTGTGCGACATGCAGCGTATTGCCCACCCCGGCTTGTTGAAGGCGTATGGCGCGGTCATATAGATGTCCGGCCGTGACGATATGCTGATTGATGATGTCCAGGCGGTGTTGCGTGCCCCGTAATGTCATATAGTTGCGTGCCACCTCCGCAAGCACAGTCAGCATGATGGCGTGCCGGTTTTCCTGTGCCTGTTCAACGGCCCGGTCGCGGGCATCAACCTGGTGGCGTATGCGTCCAAACAGGTCGATCTGCCAGCTTGCTCCAAATCCGTAAGACAGCAAAGAGGCGTGTGGATCACGCGGCAGGTCATCCACATGCGGCATGGAATTCGACAGGCTTGTCGATTTCATCAGGTCGCCATTAAGGCTGCTGAAATCAATCTGGGGATACCATTGTGATGCCTCAATATCACGCAGCGCATGGGCAATCAGGACACGTTGCGCCGTGGCGCGGATATCGTGATTGTAATCAAAGGCAAGCGAGACCAGGCGATCAAGGATGGGATCATGGAACTGTTGCCACCACTGGACCAGTTCCTGTGGACGGAAATCCGGGTCGCGGGCATCATCTTCGTGATAATGCGCGGGTAGGAAAGCGTGTTCCGGGTGATAGTGGGGACCAACGGAACATGCACCAAGCAGGGTTGTCATGATAAAGGCAAGAATCAGGGTCGCAAAGAAGGCGCGATTCCAGAATTTTATTTTCCCTGCACTGAAACTTTCCATAAAAAAGTTATATACGGGAATATATTTCCTGTCTTTTTCTTTTTTATGTCAAATATTTGTCTGATTTTATCCTGTTGTGTTTGGTTTGTGACAAAACGTGCCCATGAATGAAAAAAGTTAAAGATGGTCATAAAATCTCTGCTGAAGAGTCATGTATAAAATATCAAGGAGCGTCGCCTTTTTGGATTGGGCGACACATCAGGAAATTTATTGTAAATCAATTTATTTTTTTTAATAGACACTTACAGGTTTGCGATTACTTTCAGGCCGACGAGTGCTGCGTTGGGGATGTGGCGGGTTTCACCTGGATGGATCATGTATTCAAACTCCGGTTGGACCAGGACGCCGGGTGCGGCGTCGATTGCGTAATAGGCCTCGATGATATGCGAACTGGTCTGTGGTCCCCGCACGGCGGTGCCGAGGGAATAGCCAGCATTTTGGATCATGATCTGGCCTTCTTCCTTGCGATGGCTGACATGATACCATGAATACATGATACCCAGCCGGTCCGTCATGCGTGACGGGATTACCGCCGCGAATGACAGGCCGCCATATGCTTCATCCGCAATGGATGTCACATGCGGGGTATTATGGATATATCCCGCCATCAGGTATCCACCCGCCATCTGGTTGCGCCCACCCCGACGATAGATCATCTGGTCGCCTTCAAACCAGAACATATCCATCGGGGCAGAACGTTGCCGCCCGGCCTGGGCATGCAGGGCGGCAGGCAGGCTGACACCGATCTGATCGGGATAACGTGTGGTGTCATGGGCATAACCCAGGACATAATGTCCCGGCAGGCGGTTGCGTGTCAGGAACGGCTGCCACGTGAATTCGACCGGCAGCATCAGGCCGGTCGCGGGTTCGCTGCCCCATGCCCAGCCGCTGGGATTGCTGGCGAGGGGACTGACCTCATATGCGCCAAACTGGATTGCTGTATCGCGTGTGGGGCGCAGGCGCAGGCGTGACCCCCAGGTGGCCTTGGGATAGACGCTGAAGCCTGGATCGAGCTTCAGGGCGACAGGGGCGGAACATGTCACCATGAATGAACACAGTAATGGCGAAGTTGCGAACACATGTGTCAGAGCCTGAATCAGAAAGCGGTTTGATTGATTTTTCGCAGAACTCTGCGGATATGGGCAATCATCAACCACGCGT
>ERZ746981.210-NODE-210-length-41091-cov-37.228288_pt1 | contig 41091 bp, 41 predicted proteins | sample MGYA00374948_ERZ746981 | MGnify/ENA primary metagenome ERZ746981 (study PRJEB28757, sample SAMN06711160) | food metagenome | host: microorganism | place: China:Harbin | collected 2017-01-30 | study: EMG produced TPA metagenomics assembly of the Analysis of...
TTTCGTGGCAGGGCGTAGCTCTTGCCTACAAACTCATAACCTGAAGGCCGCAGGTTCAAATCCTGCCCCCGCAACCATCTGAACTTGCGATGCCAACGCATCACGAACCCCAGCCCGGAAACGGGCTGGGGTTTTCGTTTGTCCGCTGCCCGACGCCACTGTCAGGATGCCGGCGAGATCACCACGGACGTCGATCTGGAGGCCCTTGTCGGATGGCGTCAGGATGATGGCCTCGATCAGCGAGCGGATTACCTCGGCCGCTTCCTGGCGTTTCTCATCCAGCTCGGAATGCAGCATGTCATGCAGGCGCGCGAGCTGCCGGTGAGGCGTTGCGGACGGTAGGTGGCGCAGGGCACCTGGCTCGACCGACAGGCCATCGCGCGGGAGCCTCTTGCCCTGGCGTCCACCGGGTTCGGCGCCGAGGTCAAGGAGGCGATGGAAAAACGCACGGAGCATCTGGTGGAGCAGGGGCTGGCCAGCCGCAACGGCGAGGGTATTCGATACGCGCGGAACCTGATCGCCGCGCTACGCCAGCGGGAACTGGAGATGGTAGGACGGAACCTCAGCGGGAAATCAGGGATACCGTTCCGGCAGAGTGGGGAGGGCGATCCCGTTGCCGGCACCTATCGTCAGCGTTTCAATCTGGCATCGGGCCGGTTCGCCATGATCGACGACGGGCTGGGCTTCGAGTTGGTGCCATGGTCGCCCTCGTTGGAAAAACAGCGCGGACGGGAGGTATCGGGCATCATGCGCGGCGATGGGGGGATCGACTGGTCGTTCGCGCGCAAACGGGGGCTTGGTCTATGACGGGGAAGGCGGGTAAACGCAAGGAAGGTCACGTTCCGACCGACGGAGCATGCAAACAAGTCATTAGCATTGGGGACGCCTTTCTGTCCCCAATGAACTGATAATTCGCAGCGGATAGAACGAATTTTTATCTATCAGCAAGCCTCTTTAAGGGCTCTTCATATTCGCCGATAAGAATATTTAATGGGTCAGCATCTTTAAAAAAGACCTGCGCATCATATCCGTTATCTGCAGTGAGTCCGGTTGTCTTTCTAACTGTTGATATTGCGTTGCGGGTTACTTCATTCTTCCAGCCAGGAAAACCTATCTGGGATACTCTATTATCTCCTTTATACACATCGATATAATTCCTGCGGGGGTTTCTTAAAGAGCATCCATGGTTTGAAAGAATACCTTGAAGCTCATTGAATGTTATTACATAATATATTCTTGAATCTTTTTTTCTGAACATACCTTTAAATTTTGGAGATATTTCCTCTATCGTCATGTGTCGGCCATTTTTCGAATGATATTCGGCAATTTCTACAGTGAAATCTTCCACTTCCTGTATATCTACAGAAGGGACATACCCGTTTTCCAGCATAAAAAAAACGGAACTTAGAAAAGCCGTTCTTTTATTCGCGTCATGAAACGGATGATCATTTACCAGCCCAAAAATTAATGAAGAAGCGATATCCCACAAATCATTATATACATATGCGCCTCCAGCGGAGGTCAGCTGTCTGGCTACGGCTGATGATAACAATCCGAAATCTTTTGGACCAAACCCTCCCATTCCTTCGCCTTTTTTCAAAAAATGGTTTCCTATTAAATAGTGAGCATCAAGAACGTCTTCACAGCTCAGAAATGGACGATCGCCATCGTATGGAATTTCAGATATATTATTAAAATAATGTATATAATTATCGTAAAGTTCTGGTACTAAGTCGATTTTTTCTAACATAACTAACTCACTTTCTTGAGGTTATATAAAGCGTTGTGTGTTGGGTGATTATATCACGTGTCTTAATGAATTGATCAATAGTTTGAGGGGTATTTATGCTAATATGCTGATTGCCAAACGGGAGGGTAGTCTCTTTATCGAGAATGTCCGATGCGGATGTTTAGCCTAACCAGATTATACCATTAATAATCCGAATTGACCCCTTCAGGTTCGTTACAGCGCCATTGATTACGGCATGCGAGTGTTTCATCCAAAATGAAGGCGACGGCGTAAGGTCCGTTCCTCTCACGCCCTGCTGACCAGTTCGTCCAGCGCCCTGATGATTGCATCCTGATCGCGTTCGGCCAGGACGCCGACGGCGGCTCCAAGCCGCGCGGCGGGGACAGTCGCCAGGTCGAACGGGTTGGCGAAGACGTCGTCCCCCTCGACATGGAGATGCGGCGTCAACGGATGGTGCGGCGGCGTGATACCGGACCGTCTGACGAGCGGCATGACGACGCGGCCCGCACTGCGCTCCAGGCGACTGCTCTGGATCTGGACGACGAACGGGATGTCCCGGTTTCGGCCGGGGTTCCGGTAGATCGCGAATTGCGGCATCGGATCAGAGCGTCGAGAATTCGTCGCTCAGGAAGCCGTGCCGCGCGTGCAGATCGTTCACCGCGTCGATTACGCCGTCGAGCTTGCGTTGTGCGTCCTCGCGCTGTTGCCGCGCGGATTGCAGGTAGTCGTCCAGCAGGGTCTCGACCGTCGCCGAAAGATTAGGCGTCACTTCCCGGACCTGCGCCAGCAGATCGGTGTTGAGCGACAGGTTGACCGGGCGGCGGGGCGCGCTCCGGTCATAGGAAACTCCGAGGTTGGTCCGGTTGGGCATGATCCGACTCCTTATGCGCATGTCGTGCGCATGAGATGAGGATGCCGACACCAGACCGCAACGCGCAAGTATTTTTTCGCTCCAGTCCGCTCCGCTACGATGGGTGCCGGATCATGCTTGCGTCCTGAAAAGCGCCGGTTCTTCGGTGTCTCCCATGACAAGGGGAGGGATCGATGGACCAGCCAGGAACACGGATCCAGTGGGGGCAGGCGCTCGTGGTCCTGTCCATGATCATGCTGTCCTGGTGGACGGCGACACAATGGACGGCCTGGGAACTGGCGTTCCAGCCGGAACTCGGCCGACCGTGGTTTACGGTTCTGCATCGTTGGCCGGTCTATGCCCCGCCGTTGTTTTTCTGGTGGTGGTACGAATTCGACGCCTACGCGCCGGCGGCACACCACCCTGGCTTCCCAACCGTGCCTTTGATGATGGTCACAGGGTCTATATCGCCTTTCCGGCCGGGATCGGGCAGGGCGAACTGCCGCCCCTGTTCGTGCTGGGGGCCGATGGCGGCCCTGAACTGGTCAATTATCGGGTTCGGCAGAATTGGATGGTCGTGGATCGGCTATTTGCCGCTGCCGAGCTGCGGCTGGGGGATAAACACTCCGAGCAGCGGGTGCGCATTGTCCGGACGGATGGCAGGAAGTCATGAGTGGGGAAACCCCGGCAGGCGAGGGTAATCCTGCCGCACCAGCAGCATCCCCGCCGCCCGATCTGCGCCTGCGGGCGGAACGCCCGCGTGTGGTGCGGCTGCTGTTTCAGCCCGGTCGAGACTGTCTCCGATTGTCATCGCCAGATCGTCCGCAGCGGCGGTGGGCCTTACACCGCGCGTATGGCGGACGAACAGTGGCCGCCCCAGTTGTGCTTCCAGTGATCCTTCTCACGGACGTATGGATCTGGATTTCGTGCTGCATGGCGACACAGGGCCTGCGTCGCGCTGGGCGGCGCATGCATGGCCCGGCGAGCAGATCATCATCGCTGGACCAGGCAAGGGCTATCAGGACCGGAAGAGGGATTTCCAGTAATCCTGCTTCATGGGTGGCCGGACGACGCGCTGACATGGAACCGGCTCCTGCCGGATCTGCATGCAACTGGTTTCCGGACTTATGTGCCCTGGCTGCGCGGTTGCGGCCCAACGTGCTTTCGGGAGGCAGATATCCCTCGAAACGGGCAGCTTGAGCAGTTGGGGGCGGCTCTTTGGGACAGAAGTCAGTTTAAAGGTGCGGCTGTAATGGTCGGTGCTGGCTTTAGCCGAAATGCGGAACTCATTGGTCGGGATGTGGGAAAACCTCCGCTTTGGGGTGATCTACGTGAGGCGATGGTTTCGAAGCTATATAAGTCTTGCCCTGAAGCCGCGCCCTTCGATCCGCTACGATTGGCAGAAGAGTTTCGGACCTACCTTGGACAAGCGGCGCTTAATGACTTCGTTCGCGAGCAAGTTCCCGACGCCTCGTGGCGTCCGGGTCGCATGCATTTCAAGTTGATGGCGTTGCCTTGGGCAGATGTGCTGACAACCAATTATGACACGCTTTTGGAGCGTGCCTCTAAACGCCATAACGTTGTAATGGACGCGATCGATTTGTCGACAGTTAGGCGTCCCCGTATTATCAAACTGCATGGCTCGGTGGACAGAAACGCACGCCTCGTGATTGCTGAAGAAGATTACCGTGTATACCCCAGAAAATCCGCTGCTTTTGTCAACACTGCTCGGCAGGTCTTTCTTGAAAACGAGCTTTGTCTAATAGGGTTTTCTGGTGACGATCCGAATTTTCTACAGTGGTCTGGGTGGGTCCGCGACCATCTCGGCGATCACGCTAGGCGCATATATTTGGTTGGTTCACTCAATCTGAGACCGGCAAAGAGGCGCCTCCTTGAAAGTCGCAATATTGCCCCTATTGATTTTTCACCACTAACTATCAGCTTGCCGCGAGAAGAAGCAGAAGCCAGGGCCTGCGAATTATTCTTAGATTATCTTCTATCCAAGGAGCCAGTCCGCGCTATGGACTGGATGCCTTTGGAGGCATCAGCCTATAGTTTTGCTACGACCAATCGTGCCTCTCTAAAGACGCATCTCGATGAACCAACAACAGCAAAGGATCTACTCGAGAAGCTTGATTTGGTTTGGAAGTCCGACAGAGAAAGTTGTCCTGATTGGCTCGTCATGCCGGGTAGGGTACGAAGAGCAGTAGCATTCGGTACCTCGCTCGCTCCTTGGGGCTATGTAAGAGCGTTAGAGTATTTGGACCGGCCCGAGCGTAATCCGGCGCATTTTTGTTGGAGTTCACGTTCACATGATGGAGCCGATCCAGTTTTTTATTTCGTCCGGTGGTTTGTGGTTACATCATCCGTTAGCGACGAACATCGCGGATGCATACGCTGCCTTGAGCTGACTGTTCAGGAATGGGCATTCAGCCATGCGCTGATTTTGGCCACGACCTGATCTTCTATGCCGAAATAGCCATGTGGTGTCAGGGAGCCGCAGTCCTTCCTGGATCTAGTGATCCCACCTGAGACCATGAGAACATGTACGTCCTTGCTGGATGTCATCGACGCTGCAATCTTCTGCGCATTCTGTGGTGGCGCGACAGTGCACGCATCATCTCGATTGGCGACGATAAGGACGGGAACACGGACCTGTTGCGGGTCAGCGCTGAAAACTGTTTCGCCGCTGCCACCCATGACGGAAACGGATTCAGTAAGCACGATACCGGCGATGCTACCGGGACGGGCATGAGCTGCACCATTCACGGCCGCGATTGATCCCTGGCTCGTGCCTAGCAGGAAAACAGGGCCTGTTTCCTGCTGGTGCGCGTAAGCGACCAGATCCTCGACAAGACGGGCATAGGCTGGGGAACTCCGTTCTCCCCGAAGATTGGTGCGATTGATCGTGTCCGGGATGAGAACCGTATAGCCCTGCCTGTTCCAGAGACCGCGTGTCCGGACGACAAAATTGTGCCCATGTTCAAGATTACCGTCTTTTTCAAGGCCGATGTCACCAGCGCCTCCGGGGAGCATGATGAGGGTTCCCCGTGGGGTGGACGGAGCGGAGATGAGCACTCTCAGCTGACTTCCATCGCCGAGAGACAGGTCGACACTCTGTGCCGCCTGGCTTTGCTCGGAAATGGCGGGGATGTCCTGGCGATGGTGGTCACGCGCGAAGGCTGGTGTGAATAAAAATGCCGGAGCCAGCAGGACAGTCAGGCGTTTCAAGGGGAATGTGCTCCACATGGTGGCTTCATTGGTCATAATGCTGAGAGGATGATGTGCTGGCAGGTTTGAACAGTTCCGCCAGCCAGTCGATGAAGACGCGCACGCGCGGAGACATTTGCCGGTTATGCGGATAAAGCAGCGAGACCGGGGAGGGGAGCGGTGGAAACCTGCTCAGTACCTCCACCAGGGCACCGGACCGGATGGCGTATTCGGCGTGATAGTGCGGGATCTGGATGAGGCCCAGCCCCATCCGTGCGGCTGCAATATAGCTCTCCGCTGCGTTGACGGCGATAGGAAACGGCAGTGTGACGTTTCGGGGCGTTCCATCAATCACGAATTCCAGCGGCAGGATCCTGCCGCGCAGGCTTGACTGGAAACCGACCATGACATGACCCTCGGGCAGATCGTCCGGATGTGTCGGGATGCCGTGGGATTCCAGATAGGCCGGGGATGCAAGCGTCACTTCATGCAGGGTGGTCAGATGCCGGACCATCATGTCACTGTTCCGCAATTCCCCAACCCGCAGCACGCAGTCCATGCCCTCACGCACTGGATCGACCAGACGGTCGCCTTCACTCATATGCAGCACGATATCAGGGTAGGCCGCGAAAAATGCCGGTAGGGCAGGCATGATGAAGTGACGGGCCAGAGTGCCGTGAACGTCGATCCGCAATGTTCCTCCGGGTTTGACAGCGCTAAAACCCCTCTCTGACTCTTCGATTTCCGCGACGATATGATGGCAGCGACGATAATAGACTTCGCCTTCGGGGGTCGGACTGACCTGACGTGTCGTGCGGTGCAGAAGGCGCGCGCCCAGTCGCTTTTCCAGAGCTTTGATGACGTCGGTTGCCGTCGAGCGCGGCAGGTTCATGTCTTGGGCGGCCTGCGTGAAGCTTTCGCGCTCCACGATGCACATGAACAGTCGCATGATATCCAGCCGGTCCATCACTATTCCCTATTTCCGGATAATCTATCCGGATTGTGCGGGATTATCCGGGCGATGAAAAGGGGCACTGTCACGCCAAGGCCAGATAGGGTCACACGCAAAAGGAAAATGGACATGACACAGAATAGAAAAGTCGTGATCGTCACGGGGTCATCGCGTGGTATTGGTGCGGCCATTGCCACACGGCTGGCGCATGACGGTCTGGCCATTATCATCAATTATGCGGGGAACGCGGCTGCGGCGGACGCGCTTGTTACAAAGATCCGTCAGGCGGGGGGCGAGGCCATTGCTGTGAAGGCTGATGTTTCTGCTGCCGCGGATGTTGTGTCCCTGTTCGATGAGACGGAGAAAGCCTTTGGTGGCGTCGATGTTCTCGTCAACAATGCCGGGGTCATGGCGCTGGGACGTGTTGCCGATGTGGATGATGCGGCTTTCACACGACAGGTGGATATCAATTTTCGAGGCGCCTTCAATACGCTGCGTGAAGCGGCGAAACGGCTGCGGGACGGCGGACGTATCGTCAACCTCTCCACAAGCGTTGTGGGGCTGAAATTCGAGACGTACGGGGTGTACGCGGCAACGAAGGCAGCAGTCGAAACCCTGACGGCTATTCTGGCCAAGGAACTGCGTGGCCGGAACACGACGGTGAACGCCGTAGCCCCCGGCCCGACGGGCACAGAGCTTTTCCTTGAAGGGAAAAGCCCGGAACTGATCGAGAAGCTGTCTACAATGAACCCGCTTGAGCGTCTGGGAACGCCGGAGGATATCGCGGCGGCTGTCGCTTTCCTCGTCGGGCCGGATGGCGCGTGGATCAACGGTCAGACCCTGCGCGCCAATGGCGGCATGGTCTGAGAAGACCATCTGGGAAGGAAGATTATCATGGACAGGCAGGTGATCCTGATTACCGGGGCGTTGAGTGGATTTGGCGCCATGACGGCCCGAAGGCTCGCAGCCGCCGGACAGTGCGTCTATGCCGGCGTGCGGGACATCGCGGGGAAAGGTGCGGCGGCTGTGAAAGAGTTTGGAATGGTAAGTCCGACAAGATATAGGAATAATGAAAGTTTTTGGTGAAGCTTTTTTCAAAAAGCTTCGAAAGACGTCGCCTTTTTCGATCGAAAGGCAACATCATTCTCCAGATCCCATATGCAAATATTTCCCGGATAAATACATGTGCGTTATTGATAATTTTAACGGTATTTATAAATATAGTATTACAATATCGTAGAATTTATATCTGATCGAATTCTGGTTTCATGATGTTTGGTATCATAAAAAATAATGCATTATTCCGCTCATGATTGCCTATCATGATGGCGAAAAAGTTTTGCGATAATGCGGGTGCATCCCATGACAGGAATAAAAAGACAGGAACTCCTGACGGCGATCGGTATCCGGTTGCCGATTTTCCAGGCACCTATGGCGGGTGTTTCTTCCCCCGCACTGGCGGCTGCCGTATCCGGGGCCGGGGGATTGGGTGCCCTGGGATTGGGGGCATCGAATGTCGAAGCGGCAGCGCATATGATCTCTGAATTAAAGGAACGTACCAACTGTCCGTTTAATTTAAATGTTTTCTGCCATCAGCCATCGACCCGATCTTTGGAGGTCGAAGAAAAATGGATCAAACGCTTCCAGGAACATTTTGTGATGGAGGGCGGTACGTCACCTTCCATGTTACGGGAGATTTATCGAAGTTTCGTTGCCAATGAAGAAATGATGCGACTTCTTCTGGCTGTACGGCCCAGGGTTGTCAGCTTCCATTTTGGCTTGCCTGCAGTGGATGTGATTCAGGCCCTGCGCGCTGCCGGGATTATATTGCTCTGTTCCGTGACGGATCTTGCCGAAGCACAGACTGCCGTGGCGGCGGGTGTGCATGCCTTGATTGCACAGGGTTACGAGGCTGGTGGACATCGCGGAATTTTTGATCCCTCACACCCTGATGATCAACTGACTACAGCAGCCCTAACCCAAATTCTCACCCGGTCTCTTGATGTTCCTGTTATCGCGGCAGGCGGGATCATGAATGGGGAAGGAATCGCTGCGATCATGAAACTGGGGGCGGCGGCTGCTCAACTGGGAACAGCTTTTATCGCCTGTGATGAATCGCTGGCTGATGATGCTTATCGTGCCGCGCTGGTCGGTAATGCAGGGTATCATACGGTGATGACATCGGTTATTTCCGGTCGCCCCGCACGTTGTCTGGCAAATCGTTATACTGAGGTCGGCCGCACAATCCATATTGATGAAGTGCCGGCATATCCTGTGGCGTACGACCTTGCAAAGGCGCTTAACGCGGCGGCGAAGCGGAATAACCGGACAGATTATGGGGCGCAATGGGCCGGACAGGGGGCACCGTTGGCCCGCCGCATGCCTGCGGGTGAGTTGATGCGTACCCTTGTCAACGAACTGGAACTGGCCACTGGTTAAAAGCCAATTATTTATCAAGAGGAATGAAAAAAATCACCCATCATTGGAACGTAGGTGATTGGCGTCCTGAACATGGTCGATGAACCGGGACAAGGCATTTGATATATAGGTACTGGTACGGCGAATGAAAACCGTTTCCACGGATGCCATACTGGCAGGAAGGGTATGTGCCGTCAGCATCCATCGTGCGGTGATCATGGGCAGCATTGATCGGGGCACGATACTTATGCCAAGACCCGCAGCCACACAGCTGAAAATAGCTTCAAAGGTTCCGAACTCATTTATTCTTGCGATGGAAATTCCCTTATTTATTAAAATATCTTCCAGTTTTTGGCGATAGGAACATCCCAGACGCAGCACGAAAATGGATGTTTCGCCCAATGCGACGATTTGCGCCAGATCCTTGATGTGCGGGCCGCTCAAAAGAACCAGTTCTTCCGCATGGATCCGTTCGGTGTGCAGGCGGGGATGGGCGATCGGGCCACAGACGAACGCACCATCCAGTTTCTGTTCCAGCACATCCCGGGTCAGTTCCGTCGTCGTGCCGGTGCGGAGTGCCAGATCCACTTTGGGAAAATCTTTGGCATAGTTACTGAGGATATCAGGAAGGTAGAGTGCCGTGGTGGTTTCCATTGCACCAATGATAAGCTTGCCCTGGGGTGTACCATCATCATGTACGACGGTCCGGATGCTCCCAAGCAGGGTATTAACCTGTTCCGCAATGGGTATCAGCTTGCGGCCTGCTGATGTCAGTTCCACGCCGCGTGTGTAGCGGGTGAACAGTTGCACACCCAGTTCGACTTCCAGCCGCTGAATCCGTGATGTAACGTTTGATTGAACGGTATTGAGCTGCTCTGCTGCCTTTCCAATGCCACCTGTTGTGGCAACAGCCATAAAGAATTGAAGATCGCCGCTATTCACGTCATCTCTCCCGCAGATGTTTAATATCTGAACATCAGCATGTTTTTTTATCAATTCATCTTATATAGAGATTCCTGGAAATATATAGGGATTATCTAAAATATTGTTTGAAAACAAATCATTGATAAAAACAGGAAAAGTTTTTGGGTGCCGACTTTTTTCAAAAATGCGGCGTCTTTCGAAGCTTTTTGGAAAAAGATTCACTAAAAACTTTATAATTTGGGTATGTTATCGCGCCTGACTTTTCAAGCTGCCTCTAATAAACATTGCCGTACTGTGCCGGTGGCCCTGATGTTGTTTCTGCGGAAAAACTAACGATGCAGAAATTATGTGGCAATGAACGCGCATGTGGCATTATGACTGGTCAATGATGATAATATGGGCATTTCAGAAAATTACTTTCTTTTCATGGATCAAGTTGGAAAATATTATTCTGCGAAAGTGACATACTTGGAAACTGCACGTTTTTGAGAGCAGCTTTCTGGCGCTGCCGGGAAAGTGTAAATTCTTGTATGCCGCATGATGTTTCTGGGGCACAGTTATTGTTTTATATATAATCGGTAATATCGCCGGGAGGAAATGCCATGTTCAAGGCTGTCATGATTGAAAAATCTGCGGACGGTGTACAGTCCGTGTCCGTCAGGGATGTGGCGGATAACCAGCTTCCCAAAGGGGACGTGACGGTTCGGGTAGAATGGTCAACCCTGAACTATAAGGATGCACTGGCCATTACCGGGCGTGGCCCGATCGTACGTTCCTTTCCGATGATACCGGGCATAGATTTCGCAGGCATTGTCGAGTCCTCGCAACGAGAAGACATCAGGCCCGGTGCGCGGGTCATTCTCAATGGCTGGGGTGTTGGTGAAAAACATTGGGGCGGGCTTGCAGAAAAAGCGACGGTCTCTGGTGACTGGCTGGTGCCGCTTCCCGACCGTTTGACAAGCAGGCAGGCCATGGAAATCGGCACGGCTGGCTATACGGCGATGCTGTGTATACAGGCCCTGCAGCGTGAAGGCGTGACCCCTGACAAGGGGCCGATCCTGATCACGGGGGCCACTGGTGGTGTGGGAAGTGTGGCAATCATGCTGTTGAGCAGGCTTGGCTATCACGTTGTGGCCGTGACAGGTCGTCCAGAGGAGGAAGCCTATCTAACTGCTCTCGGCGCGAAGGAAATACTTCCACGACAGGCATTCGCCACGCCTGGCAAGGCGTTGGAGAAGACACGGTGGGCTGGGGCGGTTGACGTGGCCGGGGGCACGGTTCTGGCGAATGTCTGTGCGTCCATGGCGTATGGTGGTGTTGTGACAGCGTGCGGACTTGCGGCGGATATGTCATTTCCCTCGACCGTTGCGCCGTTTATCCTGCGTGGGGTGACACTGGTCGGAGTGGATAGCGTTATGTGCCCCCGCGACAGGCGACTTGCCGCATGGTCGCGTCTGGCGGAATTGATCGATCCGGTAAAACTGGCGGAAATGACGTCTGAGATTGCGCTGGCTGACGCCATAGAGGCATCAGCCGCGCTTCTTGATGGAAAGATACGTGGGCGTGTTGTGGTGCGTATGTCCTGATATTCAGCCTGGGATTCAGGACAGTTCTGAATTCATGGGGCTTGATGTGCAGAAAATTCGGTGTGGCACACAGCATATGACAGGCATGGACTCAACATACCATGCGTTACCCGTGCATTTTCTGCTCTGCGACGGTTTTGCGAAGGAAATCCTGCAATATAAGTGCATGGTTACATTGAGTATTGTGGGCTGCATAAAGGAGTGTGACGTTCTGCTGCCCTGCCAGATGCATGAGACGTGACAGATCGGCGTTCCCGTGCATCAGTTCCTGACGGTAACGGATCTGGAACATGTTCCAGTTGGCAGGGTCATGACCGAACCAGCGCCGCAGTTCCGGGCTGGGTGCGACATCCTTTAACCAGTACTCCATGTGTACATCGCTTTTATGCAGCCCACGTGGCCATAGCCGGTCGACAAGGATGCGAACGCCGTCATGTGGGTCAGGCGTGTCATACACACGCTTGATTTTTATGTCCGGCATTTGATGGTACCGCACATGGCATGGCTCCCCTGACGTCATGGTGCGTGAGAGGCAGCATGCCTCCCACGTTTTAAGAACCTGTCTGCTGATCTCAGGCTGCGGAAAGAACGAGGTCCGGGTCAGCGGCAGAGCCAAAGAACTCATATCGGATCTGCGTTGCCGGCAGTTTTTCGTCCCTCAGTGTATCCACCATATCCCGCATGAAGGAATCCGGGCCGCAGATATAATAGGTGGCAGAGCGATCAAGTGTTTGCCGCAACCAGTCCGGGCTGATCCGTCCTGCATGGGTGGTTATGCCTGACACACTTTCATTTGTTGGTGATGATTCCTGTGAATAAAAGAAATCAGCCTTTAAGACATCGATTTTTGCAAAATCTTCAATCTGCGTGACAAAAGCCGCCAATGCCTGTGTATCGGCACCGTGAACGTAACGGATGCTTCTGTCCGTATGTGCCTGTGCAAGTTCACCGAGCATGGACATGACCGGGGTCAGCCCGACACCTGCCGTCAGAAAAACAAGAGGGTTTCTGTCTGTTTCATTAAGGAAAAAATCGCCTGCAGGATTGGCAACCTGCAAGATATCACCTTCCTTCACACTGTCATGCAACCAGGTGGACGCGATGCCCCCGTCCTGTCGCCGTACACTGATGCGATAATGATCCTCCCCCGGTGCGGAAGAAATACTGTAATTCCTGCGCTGTGATCCGTGTTCGGGCACATCCAGCTTGAAACTGAGATATTGTCCCGCTTTGTGGCGGAAGATCGTGCCCCCGTCCGCTGGGACCAGTTCGAAGGAGGTAATCGTGGATGTTTCACGACGGCGCGAACGCACGCGGAATGCACGCCAGCCCGTCCAGCCACCGGGCGTGGATTCGTTGCCTTCGTAAATCTGTTTTTCACGCCCGATCAGGATATCAGCAAGGAACCAGTAAGCTTTTCCCCATGCATCCAGAATTTCCGGTGTCGCGGCATCACCAAGAACATGGCCAATCGCACCAAGGAGCGCGGTTGCTACATAAGGATAATGTTCGGGCAGGATGTTGAGGCCAACATGTTTTTCCGCGATCCGTTCCACCATGCCGCCGAGTGCGCCAAGGTCATTGATATGTTCGGCATAGCACAGCACGGCCAAAGCCAGGGCCTTGGGCTGTTCGCCATCCTGCTGGTGGGAGAGATTGAACAGGTCGCGAATGGCTGGTGTCTCAAGAAGACGTTTGTACATCTCTGTCGTAATCGCCAGGCCATGTGCCTTGAGCGCCGGAACGGTGGCAAGGATGATGGAGCGTGTCTGGTCGTCCAGGGGGGCGGACATGGTCGTTTCCTTTTAAGGTTTATGATCCATACACCTTAATTTATCCGCATTGGAAATCATGTCAATATCAGATACCTTTAATCGACCATGAAGCTTATGTTGCGAACCGATGACGCGTTACGCGCCTTGATCCCTCTTGCGTTCCGCCGGGAAGGTGCTGTGTCGCCACGTGACCCCGGCGGCGCAACAGCACGGGAATGTTGTGACCGTCTGGCTCGCTCAGGGCGGTGCTGCTGTGCAGCGTTATGACCCGGTATGGATGCTGTGGCCGTATTCACATGTTCCTGTGCGTTGATGTCCGGGTGCCATACAGAGGCCCTGACGCGTGTTCTGTGTTATACTGATCCAAAAAATGCGTATAATCGCGACGGATTACTGAAATTATTGCCCACGATGCATAAGGCCTGTGGGATATGGTGTCTTTATGAAAAATGGACTGTCCCAGAACCTTTATCATTCCTGATGAATGGCTTGTTTCCAACAGGTTTCCTATGACGTTATACGGGTCAAGGCCGTACCTTTGTGAAACGCAATATGTCCGGTCTTAAGGCTTTCAATTTCATATTGCGGGTTTATGGCTGTTGCATGATGCTGGTATCCATTCACCATAAAAGGTGCGGTATGTATGTTGCGGATACGGCCGCTGACGTAACCGGCCTCGGAATTCCACGATACGATATCACCGATTTCGAAAGTCTTTGACTGCATGACGGTTTCCTCTCTCAACATATTAAAGGGCGACGGGGCCTTGGATCCTGTTTCGAACGCTTTTTATACGGTTGGCCATTCAACGCATTCAGTCTCTGATTTTATCGCGATCTTGCGTCGTTATAATATTACGATGGTTGTCGATGTCCGGGCTTTTCCATATTCCAGACGTAATCGGGAGTTTGACGGTTCACGCCTTATAACCGAACTGGCGCCATATGGGATTGGCTACCGTCATGTTCGGGAGCTTGGGGGGAGACGTCCGCGCTCGAAAACGGTTGGCACACAAACCAATGCATTCTGGCATGTGCAGAGTTTTCACAATTATGCTGATTATGCATTGGGAGGGGAATTCCAGCAGGGATTGAAAACCCTCATGGAATTGGGGGAACATTTTACTGTCGCCATCATGTGCGCCGAAATCCTGTGGTGGCGATGTCATCGGCGTATCATCACCGACTATCTTCTGGAAAACCACCGGCAGGTTTTCCATATCCTTTCCATTGCAAAGATCGTCGCGGCACAGATGACGCCAGAGGCTGTGATCGGTGATGATGGTTGTGTCACTTATCCATCTTCAGTACCTGCATCATGATTTCTTCCTTCTGGTTGCAGAGATTTCTTCTGCCAGGGTGATAAGTGCCGTCAGGTCCCGTTCATCGACATCAAGCGGATCAGGCATTTTCTGAAGGGCAACATGGATATCATCCCGTGTGAAATGGCCCATGGGCAGGCCGCAAAGGAGGGAGATACCAACGCCAATCATGGCGGACAAAGTATTCCCAAGAATAATTGCCCGTGGTGTTGCAAGTGGGCTGGCCGGGACGGCGAATGCCAGCACTGCCGAGGCCCCCATGGGGGCGATGATCGCGATATGATCGAAATCTGATAAGGCGTCGCCAATGAGATAGGTTGCTGCAATCCCCAGCAATGCCCCGGTGGCGGCGCGCAATAAGATCGTCATGAGATACAACCTTCGTTTTATATCGGAATATTGGGGACGCCTGATACTCCCCGGCCTGGCATTCTGGCAGGGGTCTGTATGAAAAAGCATAATGGCCCGAATGTTTTTAGGCTATCATTGTATGACTGTAATATAGAAAATTATGACAAAAATGTAGGGAGATATTCTGTGCCGCAATACGCCTATCTTGCACAGTGGAAAGATGCGATCAGCCGCAGCCCGAACGCCATGTACCTGACGATTGTGGATGCTCTGGCACTTTCCATCCGCAAGGGCGACCTGCGGGAAGGGGACAGGTTGCCACCCCAACGCATGATCGCAGACTATCTTGGCGCCAATCTGACGACCGTAACCCGGGCGTTTACCGAAGGCCGGCGGCGTGGTCTGATTGACGCCACCGTGGGGCGCGGCACCTTTGTCCGTGTCGGCGCGGGCGAAAGCCATTGGCGCCACACCGGGCCTGCCGTGGTGGACCTGACCATGAACCTGCCGCCCATCCCGCAGGACCCATCGTTACAGCGTATTATCCAAACCGATATTACAGCCATTCTGAAGCAGCAGGACCTGAACAGCCTGATGTCCTATCGGGTAACAGGGGGGACGATCGAGGAACGCCAGCTTGGCGCGAAATGGATCGCCCCTGTCATCGGACAGCGTCGTACGGATGAAATCCTTGTCGCACCGGGGGCCCAGAGTGCGCTTGCCGCAATCGTCAGCACCCATACACAGCCGGGCGACGTGATTGTCACCGATCGCATCGCCTATCCCGGCATCCGAACCATAGCGGCACAGTTCGACCTTATTCTGGTCGGTGTGGACAGTGACATGGAAGGGATGATGCCAGAACAGCTTGCTCGGGTCTGTGCCGAACATCACCCCCGGCTGCTTTACTGTATTCCGACCATTCATAACCCCACCACGGCCACGATGTCCCTGCAAAGGCGCAGGGATATTCTTGCGGTTGCCCAACGCCATCACCTGCATATCGCGGAAGATGACCCCTACAGCCTGCTGATGGACAGCCCGCCCCCCGCGCTGGCGGCCCTTGACCATAGCCGTGTCAGCTATGTGGCCACCCTTGCCAAGACACTCAGTCCGGGCCTGCGCACCGCCTATGTCGCCCTGCCCAATGCGGACATGACCCGGCGGGTTGCGGCGGCCATACGGGCCATCGCCCTGACCAATGCCGGCCTGCTCAGCGCGCTGACGGCACGGTGGATGCTGACCGGGCAGGCACATACGATCCTGCATGCCATCCGCGCGGAACTGCGCCTGCGCCAGTCCATTGCCCGCAAGGTGCTGGGGGCGGGACACTGCATGAATCCTGACGGGCCACATGTCTGGCTGAAACTGCCTGCCTGGTGGGGCAGTGCGGATTTTGTCGCGTATGCACGCAGGCGTGGCCTTGCATTGGTGCCCAGCACCGTTTTCACCATCAGTGGGGAGCCCCCGCAGCGTGCAAGAATCGCATTGGGCAGTGCGCCGGATGCCGCAAGCCTTGAGGACTCCCTGCACGGGGTGCTGTCGGTGCTCCAGCACAAACGCTCCCCCGGTTTCGCCGATATTGTGTGACCGGGCTTTGTGTGACCGGGCTGTCATGCTTCGAATCGACAAAATTTCCTGCTCCCAGAGGGAGAAATGCGGGAATCCCGAAAAACAAACAGCCCCTTCATTCACGAATAAGTGATTTTAAAAGCGTTTTAAAACAATGTGTTAGAGAATTATTCCTTGATTGTATGGCAATGTGATATTTTTTGTATGGCTCTGTCTTACAAGGAGAGGGGCATAGGCTTTTCTTTGAACCATTTGTACCCCTGAACACAGGTATACAATATTTTGGCCTTCCGTCATCCCGTGCCACGTTCGCTGTGGCAACACGATCAGTCCCGGCGTCTCGCCGATGATCGTAGCATACGGGAGATATATCATGCCGAAAGTCGAACACACTCCGCATAAAGATGGTGATTGCTTCGTCAATTATGAAAACAAGGTTTTCGAGGACGTCAAAGCCCGGCCCGGCGAGAAAGCCCTCATCACCTTTCATACCGTCGCCAATGAAGGATCGGTCGGATTTGTAAATCTGCTGCAGGCCACACGCCTGATCCGCAAGGGGTTCGAGACGTCGGTACTGCTGTATGGGCCGGGTGTGACCCTTGGTGTGCAGCGCGGCTTCCCCCGCCTGGGTGATGAAGCTTTTCCGGGGCACATGAACTGCAACAGGCAGGTTGCAAAAATCCTTGAAGAAGGCGGAAAAGTCTATGCCTGCCGCTTTGCGCTTCAGGCCCTTTATGGTTATGGCGAGCAGAACCTGATCCCCGGCATTACGCCGATCAATCCGCAGGACGTGCTTGACATCATCCTGCTGGCGCGGCGCGACAACGCCTTCATCCTCAATACCTGGACTCTCTGAAGGTCGAAGGGAGGACCGCACGCCATGTCCCGTATCGTTCGCGCCGCAGCCATCCAGATCAGCCCTGTCCTGGGGGATGATGGTCTTGGAACTGCCCGGAAAGTCTGCCAGGCCATCCGTGATGCCGCCGAAAAAGGTGTTGCGCTTGCGGTCTTTCCCGAAACCTTCGTGCCTTATTATCCCTATTTTTCGTTTATCCAGCCTGCCTTCCGTTTTGGGAACGAGCATCTGGCACTTTACGAACGTGCCGTCGTCATTCCCGGCCCCGTGACCAGGATGGTGGCCGAGGCCGCGCGCCAGACCGGCATGGTCGTGGTGCTGGGTGTGAATGAACGTGATTTCGGCACGCTTTACAACACACAGGTCATTTTTGACGCAACAGGTGAAATCCTGCTGAAACGGCGCAAGATCACGCCCACTTACCATGAACGCATGGTATGGGGGCAGGGCGATGGCGCCGGGCTGAAAGTGGTGGACAGTGCCGCCGGGCGCATCGGGGCGCTGGCATGCTGGGAGCATTATAACCCGCTTGCCCGCTATGCGCTGATGACCCAGCATGAAGAAATACACTGCGCGCAGTTTCCCGGTTCACTGGTGGGGCAGATTTTCGCCGATCAGATGGAAGTCACCATCCGCCACCATGCGCTGGAATCCGGCTGCTTTGTCGTGAATGCCACAGGCTGGCTTACGGACGAACAGGTCAAGGAAATCGCGCGTGATCCCGCGTTGGAAGGACCGATGCGGGGGGGCTGTTTTACCGCCATCGTCTCACCCGAAGGCAGGCTGCTTGGCACGCCGCTGACGGAAGGGGAGGGCATGGTCATTGCCGATCTCGACTTTGCCCTGATTACCAAGCGCAAGCGGATGATGGATTCCGTCGGGCATTACGCACGTCCCGAACTGCTCAGCCTGCTGCATGACCGACGGCCCGCGCGCATGGTGCATTACGCGGGTGAGGCGGATCCGTCTTTCCCATTTACGGATGAGGCCGCGCCATGACCGTACCGACCCTCGGCACGCTTTCGGGCCGCCAGCTCGTCACGGATCTGCAATCCTTCGGGCTGCAGATCGGCAGCGATAATGCTGGCATCGCCCGCAAGGGCGGGGCCGGCCCTTCGGACCACAAGACCATCACCATCGCGGGCCAGACCGTCATGGTCCCGGTCTATACATCCGGTGCCCGGCGTTCCCCGTTTCAGGCAAGCCCGCCGGACCCGCAGGGCGCGAGTACGCTGCTGCGTGATGGACGGGTTCTGGGCACGATCCATTTTCCCGCTGCCCCCCGTTTTTATGGGCTGCGCACGGCAGATGGCGTCCCTTACTGGAAAATTGCCCTGCTGCATGGGCGTGACACGCTGGCGACCACGGTACACCAGACCTGCATCCGTTATGTCGACCGGCGCACCGCCTGTCAGTTCTGCGCCATTGGCCAGTCGCTGGAGGCCGGGCGCACCATTGCCCACAAGACGCCCGCGCAACTGGCGGAGGTCGCAAGGGCTGCCGTGGAGCTGGATGGTGTGCGCGACATGGTGCTGACGACCGGCACGCCCAATATGGTGGATCGGGGGGCGGCGGTCCTGGCGGAGTCCGCCCGCGCCATCAAGGCGGCGGTGGACCTGCCGCTTCAGGTGCAGTGCGAACCGCCGCGCGATCATGACTGGTTCCATCGCCTGCGTGAGGCGGGGGCGGATAGCCTTGGCATGCATCTCGAAGCGGCCACGCAGGCCGTGCGTGAGAAGATCATGCCCGGCAAGGCCACCGTCAGCATCGACCGCTATATGGAGGCGTTTGCCAGCGCCGTGCCCATTTTCGGGCGTGGGCAGGTCAATACCTACATTCTTGCAGGGCTTGGTGACAGTGCCGAAGATATTCTGGCCCTGGCCGGGCGTCTGATCGCACTTGGGGTCTACCCCTTTGTGGTGCCGTTTGTGCCTATTTCCGGCACGCCTCTGGAAAATCATGCGCCCCCTTCGTCAGATTTCATGAAGTCCGTTCTGGCGCCACTCGGGCGGATGCTGCGGGAAGCAAACATGAAATCCACCGATATCCGGGCCGGATGCGGCCGTTGTGGCGCCTGTTCCTCGCTTTCGGCATATGAACGATGAATATGCGGGTTGAAGGGATGGAAGACCGGCCATTCATTCCCACGGAATATGTCGTGCGCCTTGCCCGTACGCCATGGGAATGCGCTGGTTATCATGCGTTGCGCCGCGAGGTGTTCTGCACTGAACAGCACGTGTTCGCCGATGATGATCGCGATGCGACCGATGCGGTTGCCATTCCCATCATCGCAGCGTGCTGCATGGCGGGCATGCCGGACCGGATTGTGGGTGCCGTGCGCATCCATGAAGCCGAACCCGGCATCTGGCGTGGTTCCCGTCTGGCTGTTCATGCGGATCACCGCAAACTGGGGCGGATCGGGGCGGAACTGATCCGAATGGCGGTCAGTACCGCGCACGGGCTTGGGGCCACGCGGTTTATGGCACAGGTGCAGGAACAGAATGTACCGTTCTTTCGCCGCCTGCATTGGAAAAGCCTTGGCACCATCACCCTGCACGGCCTGCCGCATCATGACATGCAGGCCGACCTGTCGCGGTATCCCGCCCATAGGCAGGACCAGACATGGCTGCTGCGGCCACAGCCCCGTCAACATTCCCGTCAACAGCTTCGCAACCGGCAGGTGGCGTGATGGCCGATATATTGTGCGACATGCTTTCGCGCCTGCGCACCGGGCGTGCGCTTGTGGCAAAGCAGGACATTACACAGGCCGTCGCCATTCTGGGTAAGGGGGCGCGACAGACCATCCGCCTTGGGGATGACTGTGCCGCCATACCCGATGGCGATGGTTACCTCCTGCTGGCCAGCGAAGGGTTCCAGGACAGTTTCGTCCGATCCATGCCATGGTTTTCTGGCTATTGCGGCGTGATGGTCAATGTCAGCGACATCGCGGCGATGGGGGGACGCCCGCTTGCGGTGGTCGATGCGTTGTGGAGTGACACGCCAGAGGTTGCAGCCCCGATCCTGACCGGCCTGCATGATGGCGCGCGCACCTATGGCGTGCCTGTTGTGGGCGGGCATACCAACATGCGCAGCCTCCATAATTCGCTGTCGGTTGCGATCCTTGGCCGTGCCCGGCATCTGCTGAGCAGTTTCGATGCGCGACCGGGCGAGGTCCTGATCGCCGCCATCGACCTGCGCGGGCGCTGGCATGATCCGCACCCGTTCTGGGATGCCAGTTCCGCCCTGTGCGGTACCGGCGGGGCTGCGCGGCTGCGCGGGGATATCGAACTCCTGCCCATGATTGCCGAAGATGGCCTGAGCCGCGCCGCCAAGGATATCAGCATGGCCGGGCTGCTCGGCACGGCCCTCATGCTGGCTGAATGTTCTGGCGTGGGCATGACCATCATGCTTGATGACATCCCGCGTCCGGGGGATGCGCCAATGGAACGCTGGCTGTCCGCATTTCCCAGCTATGGCTATCTGCTGACGGCCCGCCCCGAGGATGCCGGGGCGATCATGGACCGGTTTCGCGGACGTGACATTGCGGCGTCCGTCATCGGTCGGTGTGACAGCACGCATCGGGTCGATGTCCTGTGGGCGGATGCGCGGGAAACCTTCTGGGACCTTGCGCACAGGCCGCTCATGGGGGTGGCGCCATGACCCTTCGCATCGGTATCCTGACCCATTCGACCAATCCGCGCGGCGGTGTGGTGCATGGCATGGCGCTGGCGGAAGCCCTGTGTGACGCCGGGCATGACGCGATGCTGATCGCCCCGGATGTGACGGGGGCGGGTTTCTTTCGCAGGCCCCGTTGCGCCACCCGCTGCATCGCGGCCATGGCAGGGGACGACCTGCCGGCATTGGTGGAACGACGCATTATGGAAATCCGTGATGCAGTCAGAGAGGATGCGAATTTCGATGTGCTTCATGCCCAGGACCCGATCAGCGCCAACGCGCTGGCGGATCTGGTGGCGGAAGGGCGGATACCGGGTTTTGCCCGCACGGTCCATCATCTGGACCATTTCCCGCATCGTGGTGTCGCAGCCCGGCAGGCAAGAGGGATTACCAGTGCAAGCGAGCTTTTCACGGTCAGCCGCCTCTGGGAGGATACCCTCCTTGCCGATTATGGGCGGCATGCGCCTGTCGTGGGAAATGGTGTTGACCTGACAAGGTTCTTTCCGGGGGCGGGGCCGCGCGATCATGCGTTGCGCGCCCGCTATGGGCTTTCGCGTACGGCACGTCTTGTGCTGTCGGTTGGCGGGATAGAGCGCCGCAAGAATACGCTTGTGCTGCTCAGGGCATTTAAGGAACTGCACCGCGAACAACCTGACCTGCATTTCGTAATCGCCGGGGGGGCGTCCCTGCTGGACCATTCCGATTATCGCCGCCTTTTCGATCAAGAGCTTCAGGCAGGGGATCTGGCCGGTGCGGTAAGTGTGACGGGCACGATTGCCGATGACGATATGCCCGCATTATATCGGCAGTCCTGCGTACTGGCCTATCCTTCACGGACGGAAGGCTTCGGCCTGTGCCCGCTTGAGGCCCTGGCCTGCGGAATTCCGGTGGTGGTGCCTGCTGCGCCGCCCTTTAGCGAACATTTCCATACGCCGGAGGTCGTGTGGTGCCAGCCAGAATGTCCCCGGACACTTGGTGATGCGTTACGCGCGGCCCTCAGTATCGAAAGCGCGCGCCGCTTTCGGGTCAGTGGGCCTGTAACGGCGGCCCGTTTCGACTGGCGCCGCGTCGCCGGACGGCATCTTCGCGCATATCGGCGCCTGGCGGCATCGCAGCCCGCCGGACGCCCTGTTCCAAGGAGGGTATCATTATGCCCGAAATGATTTTTCGTGTGCGCTGGCCTGATGGGAAGGAGGCTGAGTGTTACTCTCCCTCACTGGTCATCAGGGACCATTTCACGGCCGGTCAGGACTATCCGGTGCGTGAATTTCTTGAAAAGGCAGACATAGCCCTGACAGAGGCCAGCGCGCGGGTGCGGGCACGTTATGGCGTCCCGTGCAGCCGTGCCCTTGGTCAGCTTCAGGCCATCCGCCAGACCTGCACGCCCTTCCTCACGCGACCCGATGCGCAGGTGCGCGTCCTGTCCTTCAGACCATAAGGCGGAATATTCTTATGACACAGCAGGAAAAAATCATCCCCGTCGTGATCGTGGGCGCGGGCCAGGCCGGCCTTTCCATGAGCTGGTACCTCTGTCGCGAGAAGGTGGAGCATATTGTCTTTGAGGCAAAAACCGCCTGTCATTCGTGGGATGATGAACGCTGGGATAATTTCTGTCTCGTGACGCCCAACTGGCAATGTGCGCTTCCCGGTCATCCCTATCGGGGAAACGATCCGCATGGATTTATGGTAAAGAACGAAATCATAGATTATGTCAGAGGTTTTGTAGCCTCGTTCAATCCCCCCCTGCGTGAACATAGGGCCGTCACCTCCATCACCCGCCATGAAGCGGGGGGGTATCGCGTGGTGGTGGGCGATGAAGTCTGGCATGCAGGGCATGTGGTCATCGCATCGGGCGCGTATCAGGATGCGGTGATCCCCGGCTATGCCAGTGCGATTGACCCATCAATTTTCCAGATCCACTCGCAGGATTACCGAAATGCCTCCCAGCTTCCACAAGGGGCGGTGCTGGTTGTGGGCAGTGGGCAGTCCGGCGCGCAGATTGCTGAGGACCTGTTCCTTGAAAACCGCAAGGTGCATCTGTGTGTGGGGTCCGCCCCGCGTGTTTCACGCTTTTATCGTGGCCGCGATGTTGTGGACTGGCTTGCGGACATGCATTTTTACGACCTGACGGTGGATAATCATCCCTTGCGTGATGGTGCGCGTGACAAGACCAATCATTATGTGACTGGGCGCAATGGTGGTCATGACCTTGATCTGCGCCGTTTCGCCCGCGAAGGCGTGGGCCTGCATGGCACGCTGGCGACCATCCGGGACGAGGTGGCGCATTTCGCACCGGATCTGAAGGAAAACCTTGATGATGCGGACAGGACCAATGCCGACATCAAGAAGTCCATTGACGCCTATATCGCCCGCGAAGGTATCAGCGCCCCGACGGAAACAGACTATGTCCCTGTATGGGAACCCGATGGCGGCAACATGCCTTTGGACCTGAAGGCTGCCGGAATCACCGCGATCATCTGGTGCATTGGTTTCCGCCCGAATTATCGCTGGATTGATGTGCCGGTTTTCAATGGGGCCAACAAGCCGGTCTGGCGTCGGGGTGTGACCGATATGCCGGGCTTTTACTTTCTTGGCCTGCCATGGCTGCATACATGGGGGTCGGGGCGGTTTTCCGGTGTTTCACGTGATGCCGCATGGCTGGCAAGCCAGATCACCGGCAAAGATGTTCCCATAGCCTGAGGGAGTTCTTGAAACGTAAGGATCGACAACGTAATGAAATCATAAAAGTTTTTGTAAAGCTTTTTACAAAAAGCTTCGAAAGACGCCGCCTTTTTCGATCAAAAGGCGGCACCCAAAAACTTTTCTTTTTTATCAATGATGTGTTTTCAGACAGTCTCTGAGCGGAGGAAGGGCCATGGTGCCATGGACAACATACAAATCAATGTATGACGCGGCCCTGAACCAGCCAGGACAATTCTGGCTGGACGCAGCACGGCGCGTGACATGGACACAAAAGCCCCGGCTTGCGTGCCGGACACGGGCAGACGGGTGGCATGACTGGTTTCCCGACGCCATGTTGAACACCTGTCATAATGCCGTGGATCGACATGTGGAGAACGGGCGTGGCGGGCAGGCCGCCCTGATCTGGCATTCCTGTGCCACCAAGGAACGGCAGGCCATCACCTATCACGACCTGAGGCGGAGGGTGGCCGGGTTTGCCGGGGGGTTGCGATCGCTGGGGGTAGGACAGGGCGACCGCGTCCTGATCGCCATGCCCACCATGATTGAAACCGCCATCGCCATGCTGGCCTGTGCCCGGATCGGGGCCGTGCATGTGGTGGTTTTTTCCGGCTATGCCGGGCCTGAACTGGCGCGCAGGATTGATGACGTGGCGCCCAAAGTCATCATGATCGCCAGTTGCAGCTTTCAGGGGCATTCGGCGGTTCCGGCCGCACCTGTCCTGAATGATGCGCTTGCCATCGCGATGCACAGACCACAGGCCTGTGTGATCGTGCAGCGCCGGGCCTGTACGGCGCCGCTCCTGCCGGGGCGGGATCATGATTTCCATATGCTGGAACATTCCACGCCCGTAGGACCAGTCACACTGCGTTCCGAAGATCCCCTTTATATCCTGCATACCTCCGGCACGACAGGTCATGCGAAGGGCATCGTACGTGACAATGGCGGACATGCCGTGGCCCTCGCCTTGTCCATGGAACTGATCTATGGCTGCAAACCCGGTGATACCTTTTTCACGACATCGGATCTCGGCTGGGTTGTCGGTCATTCTTATGGTGTTTATGCGCCACTCCTTAACGGGTGTAGCAGCGTGATTGTCGAAGGTGCGCCGTCCGCCTCGCTTATCCAGGCGTTGTGTCATGAATATGGGGTCAGGTGCCTGTTCACGACACCGACACAGATGCGCCTGATGCGACAGGAGGGGCGTCATCCGTCAGGGGTGATCCTGCCCGCGCTGGCCCGTATTTTCGTGGCGGGCGAGTATGCGGACCCGACCCTTCTGGACTGGGCGCGGTCATATTTCCGCAAACCGGTGGTCAACCACTGGTGGCAGACCGAAACCGGGTGGAGTATCACCGCCCATTTCTTTGGCCTGCCTGAATGTGAGCCGACATCACTGATGAACGAGATCGGGCGGCCTGCACCGGGATTTCGTCCGGCCATCGCGCCCGCCTTTGCACAACATTCCTGTGGCGAGATTGTCTTGTCCCTGCCACTGCCACCTGGTTGCCTTGCCGGGATGTGGAAGGACGGGGGCATCCGTGTCCCGTCCACATATCTTGATGACACAGGCAGATATTACCGGACTTTTGACGAAGGTATGATCGACGATGCACATGGTGTGCATATGCTCGGGCGTTCGGATGACGTGATAAAGGTCGCGGGACGGCGGATTTCAGGGGTGCAGATTGAAAAGGTCATTGCCACCCATCCGGCCGTACATGCGTGTGCTGTGGTCGCGGTTCCAGACGATCTGCGCGGACAGCGACCCGTTGCTTATGTGGTGCCGGTTGCTGGCACCGGCTGTGCGCCGTCTTCTGAAGAAATTATCGCGCAGGTCCACCGGGTCATCGGCAGGTGGGTCGGGCTTCGTGATGTGCGTTTCGTCAGGCATTTGCCAACCACCATATCTGGCAAGATCAGGCGACGTCACCTGACCGCCTGCTGAACGGGCCGGGCATGAAGGGAACGCCATGGCATGACAGGAATTTTCCGATGCTACTGGAGATAAGAGGATATCTGAAAAGTCAGGCTTAATAACATCCTGAAATTATAAAAGTTTTTGGTGAAGCTTTTTCTAAAAAGCTTCAGAAGACGCCGCCTTTTTGAAAAAAGTCGGCACCCAAAAACTTTCCCTGTGTTTTATTGATGGGAAATGTCATTTTCACTTTAATATTTTGAAAATGCGATGATTTAAGAAAAAACTTCCATTGTTTCAGTGTAGTGCTGGCGAAAATTGTTCAAGAATCCTGTAACAGGCAGGACGGGCAACCTGCCTGAATCATGAAAGTTCTGGAAAAGGTTTTTTAGACATCTCTGAAAATTTTCTCTCATGAAAAAACTGAATGATTTTATCAGTTTCCATGAAGTATTTCGTTTCAAACAGTTCGTGAAAATTCTCGCGCTCATGTGCGGCCCAGGCTGGGTGGGCGGTCCTTGTGCTCCTTGCCGAATGTGTAATCCGGCTCATCGGCCATATCGAAATGCAGTACGCCGCCATTGGCAAGCTGCTGGTGGGATATCCAGCTTTTCGTCCATGGCTGCCCGTTCCATGAAACCCCGCGTATGAAACGTCGCGTGTCACTGGCCCCTGGCGCTTCGATGACCAGGGCGCGCGGGCCGGTGGTTTGTAAATGCATATATGTGAAAAGCGGACTTCCGAAAACATAAATGCCCGTTGTCGGATCCACCGGGTAAAAGCCCAGCGCCGACAGTATGAACCAGGCGCTCATTTGCCCGACATCCTCGTTGCCCGCCATGCCGTCGGGCCGGGGCGCGTAAAGTTGCGTCTGGATCATGCGCACACGGTCCTGTGTCTGCCACGGTCGCCCGGCATAGGCGTACAGATAGGCAATATGATGGCTGGGTTCGTTCCCATGTGCATATTGTCCCATCTGGCCAGAGATATCCGGCGGTGCGTCAGGTGGAAGCGCGGGGTTGGCGGCGAAGATGCCGTCGAGGAAGGACAGGAATTTTCCTTCACCCCCCATCATGTCCATCATGCCATATACGTCATGCTGCGCCAGCAGGGTCGCCTGCCATGGGTTGCTTTCGGTATAATCGCGCCATTGGCCTGAATGGCCCATTTCATTGGCGCTGAACGGTTCCGCCCAGCGACCGGAGGCAAGGCGCGGGCGGATGAAACCCGTGTGGGAATCATAAAGGTTCCGATAGGAATGACACCGCGCCAAAAGTGTACGTGCATCCGCGCGTGCGCCATTGCGGGTGGCAAGCTGTGCGGCGGCCCAATCATCAAAACTGTATTCGACGGTCCTTGATGTGGATTCCCCCACCCGATCCGCCGGTATCCAGCCCCTGTGGCGATATTCACCCATCCCGCCATCGGTGCTGGCGAATGCGCGCCTGCGTATCGCCCGCCATGCGGCGGCATATTCGATGCCCCCAAACCCCTTGTTCGCGGCTTCGCTCACCACGCTTGCGGCGTGGTAGCCGGTCATGCACTGCGTATCGACATCCTGCAGCGGCCATACCGGAACCTGTCCCCCCGACTGCTTCATCATCTCGACAAGGCTCTGGACAATATCAGGCACCCGTTCAGGACACAGCAGCGTCAGCAATGGATGTTCGGCGCGATAGGTGTCCCATATGGAATAGGTTGAATAGGCATCCTTCCGTCCTGGCGGCAGGGTATGTACCTGCCGGTCCAGTCCCCGGTAACGACCGTCGCAGTCATTGATCCGTGTCGGCCCCAGCAGGGCATGATACATCGCGGTACGCATGATGCGGTGCTGGTGTGATGTCGCCCCCGATATCCCGATCCGTTGCAGGTAACTTTCCCATTCCGCCCGTGCCCGCGCCCGCACGCCATCAAAATCCCAGTCCGTGATTTCGGTGGCAAGATTGTGCTTCGCGCCGTTCACATCGACGCTGGAAATACCTGTCCGGGTGATGATGTCACGTACCCTGCCGAAATGGCATACGGCCTTGAGTGACGTGCCGGAAACCGTCGTCGTGCCATCGGCGGCGGGCTGGTCATCGACGAAGAAGGCGACATGGTGCGGGGCGGGGGAAAACTCCAGCGCAAAGCAGATCTCACGTCCTGACGCCCATTCAGACACCATGCGCGATCCGCTGAGCAGAGCGCCCGACCAGCACAGGGACGCATCATGCACCCTGGTCGGGCGGTTATTATCCGTGCGGATACCGTGCGTGAAGTCGAGGAGGACAAACGCTTCCCCGTCCCTTTCGAAGTGATAGCGCTGCATGCCGGCCCGTCCCGTGGCCGTCAGTTCCGACACGATACCTTCGTCGGGCCAGCGCACACGGTAATATCCGGGTTCGGCCTGTTCGTCCTCGTGGCGGAAGCGGGCGCGGTAGCTGCCCTGCGGATGCATGAGGCTTCCAGGGTCAAGCGTCACCCGGCCCTGCCCCGGACGCAGCAGGACATCCAGCATGTCCCCCACGCCTGTCCCGCTGAGATGTGTGTGCGAAAATCCCAGCATCGTCGGGTCGTCGATATGATAGCCGGAGACGGAGTCCCAGCGCGTATTGTCCGTGTCCGGGCTGACCTGCACCATCCCGAAGGGCACGCTGGCACCGGGATAGGTATGTCCGTGTCCCCCCGTTCCGATAAACGGGTCCACCAATGTCCCAAGGTTTCCGTTCCCCCCTTTCGTGACGGGAAAGGAAGATTTCCCGCCTGTCGCATGGCAGGCGGTCAGGAGTGCGCTGGTCCCGCTCAGCAGGAAGGCGCGTCGGTGGCATGGCTGCATCGCTGTTTCTCGACTGGGAATTGGGTGATGGGAATTGGGGAAAGGCTGCTACGTTTCGTGCCCTGCTGCATGTGCGCCTGCCGTCAGGGGCATGCGTGTCATGGCGCGGCCATGGGAATCAAAAACCTGGCAATGTTGTGCCGGCAGGGAAAACGTGATGGGGGCATCGCGTGACAGTCCGCCGCCATCATGGGTCTGGATGATAAGGTCATGCCCCGTGGCAAGGCGTACATGCACATGGCTCAGCGCGCCAAGATGTTCGACCAGCATGATCCTGCCATGCTGTACATTCTCCCCCGCCGCGTCAGCACCTGCGGGGCCGGGACGGATATGACAGATATGTTCGGGGCGGATACCCAGCGTGACATCCGTGCCATCCAGGCTGTCGCTGGTGGTGACACATGCGCGCGCCTCCCCCCCATCAGGCAGAATCAGGTGCATGCCTCGCGCATCCGCGCCACGGACATGCGCGGGCAGCAGGTTCATCGGCGGCATGCCGATGAAACGTGCGACGAACAGGTTGCGCGGATGATGATAAAGTTCAAGCGGCGCGCCCACCTGTTCGACCACGCCCTTGTTGAGGACGACAATCCGGTCGGCCAGCGTCATCGCCTCGACCTGGTCATGGGTGACATAGATTGTTGTGGCCCCCAGGCGACGGTGCAGTGTCGCCAGTTCCACGCGCATCCGTTCCCGCAGGGCCGCGTCAAGGTTGGAAAGGGGTTCGTCAAAGAGGAACAGGCGCGGGTTGCGCACGATCGCCCGCCCGATGGCCACGCGCTGGCGCTGTCCCCCCGACAGTGCCGCGGGCCTGTGCTGAAGGTAAGGTTCAAGCTGGAGTGTCCGGGCCACCGCCCCGATCCTTGCATGGCGTTCTGCCCTGGGTATTTTCGCAAGCTTCAGGGCGAATTCCATGTTCTGGTAGACAGTCATGTGCGGATAGAGCGCATAGGACTGAAACACCATCGCCAGCCCGCGCCCGGCCGGGCCGACATCGTTGACGCGCTGCCCGTCGATCAGCAGGTCCCCCCCGCTGATTTCCTCCAGCCCGGCGATCATGCGCAGCAATGTCGACTTGCCACAGCCAGAGGGACCGACGAACACGGTGAATTCACCATGCCCGACCGTCAGGGACACCCCCCTGATGATCTCCCCCGAACCATAGGACTTGCGGATGTTCTTAAGCGTAAGTGTCGTCATCGGGGCTTGTTTCCAGCGGGGCAGAGAGGCGGAACCACATGTGACGCCCCTCCATCAGCGATGGTCGAAGGGCCGTTCGTCACTGCCGACCTGGCGGATATACAGGTGCCGGAAATCGGGTTGCGTATTGACGAAAATCGGCAGAGTCATGCCCCCGACCACCGGGCCATCCGCCAGCAGGCTTGCCACCACCAGGCGGGGCAGGTCGCGTTCGCGCACGGCGCTGAGCGAGGGGAGCAGCGGATAGGCACGTTCCACCAGGGCCGAAAGCATGGAGGGCGGCAGTACCCCGCCAAGGAAGATCGTCTCCGGGTCGAACGCGGTCTCCACCACCGCCACGAGGAAGCGCAGCGTCTGCGCCGCCGTTTCCATCCATCGCATCAGGTTGCTGTCACGTCGCGCATGCAACGTGCCCAGCATGTCGGGGGTCAGTTCCTCGCTTGGGCGTTGCAGCAGCCGCGCAATGGCGTGGAGGGAGAGCTGGTCGTCAATCACGCCCGCGCCCCCCGTGTCGGCGCATGGCGCGGGTAGAGGCAGCAGGCCGAGTTCCCCGGCATTGCCGCGTGCGCCCTTCATGGGCATGCCATCAACGACGATGCCCGCCCCGGTGCCATAGCCGATATAGATCAGCACGGCATTGCGCGGGGCCGTGCCCGGATGGGAAAACAGTTCGCCCACGGCTGCTGCGGTCGCGTCGTTTTCAAGCAGTACCGGCAACGCCACCTGTGTCCCCAGGGTGCCTGCAACGTCGAAACCACGCCACAGGTCCCATCCGGGCATCGTCATTTCCGCCTCGTACGTGTCGGCATTCAGGGTCGGCAGTACCAGGCCGATGCCCCAGATCCGGTCCTTGGGGATGCCGCCTGCGGTGATCGCCGCCTCCACAAGGTCGGCCATAACCGCCGTCGTCTGGACAGGGTCGGTCGTATCCCCGTCCCATTCCATGCGTTTTGTGACATTAAGCAGCAGATCCCCCAGCACGATGGAAATGTGCCCCCGGTCTACATGCATTCCCAGCGAATATCCTGCCTCCGGGTTGGGGGCGAGGTAGGTCTGGGGCTGCCCGCGCTGCCCGACGGATTTCCCCACCTCCTGTATCAGGCCCTGGTTGAGGAGTTCGCGCGTGATGCCTGAAATCGTCTGTGGTTTCAGGCCAATGCGTTCGGCGATATCCACGCGGCTTAGCGGTCCGGCCTGATGCAGCAGTTCAAAGATAAGACGCCGGTTATAGATGCGTGAATAGGCCTGCCCCGCACCGTCCGGTCCTGATGTCGCGCTCATTTGACGGCTCCGGCCGTCAGGCCGGCTGCGATGCGGGACTGGAAAAGCAGTACGAGGGCAATGGGGGGCACGGTGGCAAGCAGGGAGGCGGCCATGATGGTTCCGAAAGGCAGTTCAAAACGGCTCGGTGCGGAAATCAGCCCGATGCCGACCGGCAGCGTACGGGCGGAATCGCTCAGGGTGAAGGTGCAGGCAAAAAGAAATTCGTTCCAGCAGTTCATGACAGTCAGGAGTCCCGTTGCGATAAGTCCCGGCCACAGCAGGGGCAGGTGAATGTTGAACAGGCGCCGCACCATCCCGCATCCGTCCAGGCGCGCGGCATCGTCAAGGTCGCGTGGCAGGTCGCGGAAAAATCCCGACAGCAGCCAGATGGTAAAGGGAAGTGCGAAAAAGAGGTCCGCGAAGATGACGCTGCCCAGACGGTCATACAGCCCCAGTGCGCAGATGACCTCGAACAGGCCGGACAGGATGGCGATCTGCGGCAGCATGGAACATCCCAGCAGCATCGCCAGCACCGCGCGTCGCCCATGGAAATGCAGCCGCCCCAGCGCATAGGCCGCCGGGATGCCCAACAGCATGGAGATCATTGCGACCGCCCCCGCGCACAGCGCCGAATTGGCGGCCTCCCGCCACAGGCCCATATCCGACAGCAGGACGCGGTAATTGCTGAAATCCGGCATGGCGAAGGGTATGGCCGAAAACAGCGCAGGCCCATGGCGGAAGGATGTGACCAGCGCCCAGTAGAGCGGGAACAGCGCCTGCGCCACCACGATGGCGGGCGCGCCCGCCCGTATGGCGCGGCGGGCCATCATGCCGCATCCCCCCGCCGCACTGGTGCGCGCAGGCAGACCCACAGCAGCCCCACTGTCAGGCCGATGACGCCAAGCGTCGCCAGGGCCGCTGCGGCGCCATAGCACGGGGCCCCGAACTGCACGATCTGTGCCTGCACGAAAACCGACAGGCTCATCCCCGCCATGTCGCTGCCGTACAGGACACTGGCGAGGTCAAACATGCGCAGCGCATCCAGAAGGCGGAACAGTGCCGCAATCCCGATGACAGGACGTAACAGCGGCAGCGTGATGTAACGCAGGCGCTGCCATGCGCTTGCGCCATCGACCCGCGCCGCCTCCATGATTTCGGGCGGCAGGGACAGCAGCCCGGCCAGGCACAGCAACGCCATGAACGGCGTTGCCTGCCATGCGTCGATCCCGACCATGACCGCAACCATCCCGCCCGGAAAGCCGGTCCATGCGATGCCATGCGTGATGATCCCGCAATGGACAAGAAGCGCGTTTATGATCCCGTACTGGTCATTGAGCATCCAGTTCCACAGCCGTGCCGCCACCACGGCGGGAATCGCCCATGGCAGCAGCACAAGCGGCAGGACGATCCCACGCATGCGTGCGCTGGCGTCAAGCAGTACAAGGGCCACAAGCAGCCCCAGCACCGTTTCCACCGACACGGCGGCGATGGCGAATGTCAGCGTCGTGCGCATGGCCTGCCACCATGCCGCATCGTGCGCCAGCATGACGAAATTCCCCATTCCCCATCCGGTGCGCGCCCTGGCGAAGCCGTGCGGGTCCGCATGCAGCGCAAGCCACACCGTCCGGCCCAGTGGCACGACAATGATCGCCGCCAGTACCAGCAGCGCAGGCGCGACCAGCAGCCATGGCCGCCAGTCGAGGGTGCGCGCCGCAAAGGGGGCGGGACGGTGCATCGGGCCGTCAGATCGCCGCGCGTGCGGCAAGGGCCGCGCCGATGATGCCCGAATGTTCACCCAGCCCCGCCATGACAATCGGCAGGTCCGCGCAGGAACGTTCCCAGATGTTGGCGCGGATATGTTCCTCCAGCCTGTGGCGGTACAGCCCCTCCGAACAGCCCAAGCCCCCGCCCAGCACGATTTTTTCGGGATCGAGCATGTTCACGCTCTGCGCGATCAGGCGGCCTGCGATGCTGGCCGCGTCCTCGATCACGCCACGTGCGCGCGGGTCGCCCGATGCCGCAAGCGTTTCCAGCGCCTGCACACCGTCCCCCAGCGCGGGGCCGCCCCGTTCCATCCACAGCCGCTCCATCCCCAGGCCTGATGCGAAATCCTCTGGTGTGGCGATGCTTAGCCCCCTGCGGTCCGCCGTCGGAATGGCAAGGTCGGAACTGGCGAAATGGATGGCGAACCCATGCGCCCCCGTATAGGGACGGCCGTTGAGGCACAGCGTATAGCTGGTGCCAGAGCCAAGCGAGAAATAGGCGAAATTGTCACATGCCCGCCCCGCGCCAAAGCGGGCCTCGGCAAAGGCTGCGGCGCGCACGTCGCTTTCCACCCGGACCGGCAGGCGCGTGCGTTCAGTGACCATCGCGACAAGATCCGGCAGCGGGAAGTTCCATGTGCTGCGGATATGTCCCGAAATATCGACCAGTTCAGGCACGGCGATGCCCACCGCCAGCGGGTCAAGCACATCGTCGAGGGTTGTTTTCAGCACGGCGGCGGCAATGGTTGCGATGTCATTGACAATCTCGCATGGCGCCCCCTGACGCCGCGTCGCGATGCGCATCAGCGAGCGGACATCGCCGCTGGCGAGATCCACAAGGCCCGCCGCGATTTTTGTCGCCCCGACATCAATGCCGATGATGCTGCGGTGGGGACCCCGGTTTTTCACAGGCCAAGCCGCCTGAGCACATCGCGGTTGTGGCGCGCCACGGGCAGCGGCTTGTCAGGGGGGCAGGGGTACATGTCCTGTTCCACCACGGCGAAACCGTCAAAGCCGCGTTCGCGCAGGAATTCAACCACCTTGGAAAAATCCATGACACCACGGTCAAGTTCGCACATCACGCCATTTTGGAAAACTTCCATGAACGGTGTGCTTTCAGCCATGGCCTTTGCATGGATCTCACCATCCATGTTCTTGAAATGGTAATATGGGATGCGTGCCGCGTGCTGGCGCATGAAGGCCAGCGCATCCGCACCGGCATAGGCATGGTGGCCAAAATCGAAGCACAGGCCGACATATTCCGCAGGTGTGTCCGAAAGCAGGCGCAGGATCTCGGCCTCGGTTTCCACGGCGGTGCCGACATGGGGGTGAAACAGCAGGTTCAGCCCGTATTCTTCGCGGATTTCACGTGCGATCGTGGTAATGACATGCATCATGTGTCCCCATCCCTGCGCCGTGGCGATACGTGCCGCCGGCGTGGGATAGGTATCGGAATCATCCATCAGCAACACCCATGGCGTGCCGGTGGCGGCCATCGTCTCGCATATGGGGCGCATCCGTTCGCGCAGTGTTTCAAGCGCGTTGGGCACAAGAAGGGGATGGACCAGCGCCGCGCCACACAGGCCAAGCCCGCGTGTGGACAGCGCATCAAGCAGGTGCGCCCGGTCTGTCGGGAGGTAGCCCCATGGGCCGAGTTCCGTCCACGCGTAACCAGCGGCCGCGACCTCGTCAAGGTAGCGTTCCCAAGGTGTCTGGCGTGGGTCGTTGGCGTACCAGACCCCCCATGCGTCGGGGGCGGTTGCGATCCGGATGGTCATGGCGTGTGGTCCTGTATGGTCGATGAAGGAAGGGTCGGTCGGTTGGCGCTGTCCCACCGGCCCAGTTGTGAAAGCCCGCCCAGTGCGGATGCCAGCGCCCCCAGTGCGTCGGCAGGCGTCGTGACGCCACGCAGGGCCTGCTGGAACTGGTTGGCCGCGATCCATGAAACGCGGGGATAGTCGATGCCTGTCGCGGCGATGGGGCGCAGGATCGGCGCGTCGAGGGCAGGGCGGAGGGTGCGCAGGATCGGGATCGCGCCCATGATGGAGGGATCATCCAGCAGCGTCATGCGCGCCGGGATATAAGCCCCCGCCACGGCCTGATGACGCTCAACCTCCTCGCTGGTCAGGTAACGCAGCAGGGATAGCGCCTGTATGGGATGCGCCGAATTGCGCGCAATGCCGAGATAGACGGTACCGTCCACGCCCGTTGCGTTATCCGGGGCATGATCCGGGGCGTCCCCCGCACCATCTGCGCGCGGCAGGGTCGCCACGCCCACCTTGCCCGCAACCGGGCTTTGCGGGTCGTTCAGCAGCGCCCACGCATAGACCCAGTTGCGCATGAAGACGGCATGCCCGGACTGAAAGACGCCACGCGCGGCTTCCTCGTCATAGGTCAGCACGCCAGGGGGGGAGATGGTTCCCACCCATCCGGCGGCGCGGCCAAGGCCCCGGCGCATGGCGGGGGTATCGGCATGGACCGTACCGTCGTCGGATACCAGCGCATCCCCATTGGCGCCGAACCATTCAAGCGCGTTGCAGACAAGGCTTTCGCCCGTACGCCCCTGCCATACATACCCCCACATCGCCGCGTTCCCCGCGCGCCGTTGCGCATCCTGTATCGCGGCGGCGGTGCGTTGCAGGTCATCCCAGCGCGTGGGAACCGCAAGGCCATAGTGTTCAAGCAGGTCGCGACGGTAGAAAAGCAGCCCGATATCGCGATACCACGCCAGCGCCACGTGCCGTTTCCCCACGGTGAACGGGTGGGGCAGTGTACGCGCGTCTTCGGCTGCGGGCGGAATATCGAGCAGCAGCGGCGAAAGTGCCCCGATCCATGTACCGTCCAGCACAAGCACATCCGCAACCGATGTCCGTGCCGACAGGAACTGCCGGTAAAGCGGCAGGACAGCACCCCAGTCCGAGGGAAGGGGGAGGACACGGACCGTGGTGCCGGTCATGCGTGACCAGTCATCAACCGCATGATGGCACAGGGCCTGTTCCGTCCCGCTGGAAGCGCACAGGACGGTCAGGCTGTCGCCCGCCGCGGTGGCAGGGGGGCAGAACAGCATCCATGCCAGCGGCAGGGCGGCAAGGTGGTGGACCCTCACTGTGTGTGGGCTTTCGTGTCATCCGTGCCATTGCGGTCCTGCACCGTCGCAAGGAACAGCGCCGCCGCCGTAAGCTGGGCCTGCGCGCCAGGCACGAACGGCGTGCCCGGCGCCCATGTCGCGCTGAAACGCGCGGATGGCCGGCGTGTCGCCCAGACATGGTTGCCTTCCTCCATCAGCCATGTCGCAAGCGTGGTGCGTTCCGGCCCATCAGGCAGGGCAGGCACGAGATGGCCGAGCGCACGCACGAAAATCCCCCGGAAAATCCATGCATCCATGTCCATGGGTTCACGCGCCTCGTGAAAGGTGTCGTCCGGGCCGCGTGATGCCGCGATCGCAGCGGTGGCGATCCGGGCCGCCATCGCCATGTCCTGCGGGTCATGGCGTAGCGCCGGAAGGTCTGCCAGCGCATCGAGGATCACGCCCTGATTATAGCTGTAGGCCGGGCCACCATTGTTGGCGCAGTGCGCATCAAGGCCATCATTGACAAGGCCCGCGGCATTGATCAGGCCGCTGTCACGCAGCCATGCCCAGCTTTTGCTGGCCCAGTCGCGATAGGTGGTGTCATGCGTCTGCTGGTACAACCGCAGGGCGGTGGCAAGGAAAAGTTCGTTGGTAATGGCGTTCTTGTAGGTCCGGGCATGGTCCCACCACACGCCCCCGCGGCAGTGTGCGTCCCAGTACTGGTGCGCCACCATGTCGAAAATGCGTCGTGCATCGCTCAGCAGGGCCGGCATATGGGTAAGGCGCGCCATGTCCAGATCCGCCTGTGCCACCCACAGGTCATCATCATTGCCGTCCAGCCCCCGCCGGTTTGCCAGCGCCTGCATCGCCGTGGCGTGGAACCCCCGGTCGTTGGAGAGGTGTTCATAGTCACTGAGTGTGCTGATGATAACGAATCTTTGCCAGGCATGGATGTTACGCCAGTCCGCGCGGGCGGCATCCCAATAGGATGTTGAGAGTTCCCCCAACGCCTGACGTGCGCGGTGCAGTTCCCCATTCCCCGATTCCCCATCCCGCGCCCGCGCCACAGGTGACATCAGGAGCATGGCGGCCAGTATCGCCCCTGCCACCATGGCGCGTCCGACCCGACCCCGGTATCCCCCCACATGGACAGACGCGTGGGACGAAGGTGCATGCAAGGGGGATGTGCCGCGACAGGGGGCGTATGTCCGGGGTGGCGCGGTCGGCAAGGGGCGAAAGAGCATCACATATCCTGTTGATCCCGTGCGCATTTAATACTCACAATGGAATAAATCAGACAAGACTGTTTTTATCGTCATTGGCGGCATTCATTTTCCTATATGACGAATCTGCATATGGGTTTCGAATGGGGACGAAACGAATCCTGAGGGGTTTGAAGGGCGGAAAACCGTGCATTTCCCCGTCATCACGCCCCGATTGCTCGATTCCCAAGGATATTAAGTACATAATTAAGATTATATTGGGGGAGAGAGGGAGGAAAGACGGGATTTCATGACCGTCTCCTGTTGCGCCCATGGTCTTGTGCCAGTGACCGGGCAGGCATTGCGATATAGATGCCCACGCCGGGGGCGGGCGGGCATGCACAAGGCCGTTGCGTCAGGTTCCATCCAAATGAATATGCCTGTTTCCCTTATGGGCCGTAAAATGAATATTTTGCGAAAATATGATGAAATTTATTAGAACTGTTCCAATAAATTTTCCGGTTTGTCCGTATGGACATGGGGATGAAGGCGCAATGGCGGCCAGGGTGCCGGCGGGGCTGCAACCATGGGATGTCGGCCTGACTGTCATCATAGTTTCATGAAACTCCCGTTGCGAAATGGCGGTCTCTTCAAATAAATCAATTTAAGGAAATTAAGTGGCCGCGAAGGGGCAGGCATCATGACAAGACGGCTTTCTGTGGGATTGTTGGGCGCAGGAGAAGTGGCGCAGCTCATTCACCTTCCCATCTTTCATCAATTGTCAGACCGTTTTGACGTCGTGTCGCTTTATGACCCGTCCCCCACCGTGGTGGCCCGGGTTGCCGCGCATTGGTCAATCCCGCGTACATATACCTCGGTGGAAGCTTTCCTGGCTGATCCCGCGCTTGATGCGGTCATGATCCTCAGCCCCGATCAGTTCCATGAAGAACATGCACGTGCGGCATTTGCGGCGGGACTGCATGTCTTCCTCGAAAAACCGGCCTGCCTGACGGATACGCAGTTTGCGCGCCTGCAAAAGGATTTCGAGGCCTCGGACAGGGTGGGCATGGTTGGCTACATGCGCTGTTATGCCCCGGCGTTCACAAAAGCGCAGTCCCTGCTGCCAACGTTCAGGAAAATACGCCATGTGCGGGTGTGTGACATCATCTGCGAAGGACCATGGTTCTTTGATTCATGGGCACAGGTTGCCGTGCCGGATGGTGACATTCCACCTGATCTGCTGTCATCGGGACGGCAGGCGCGTCATGACGCGATCATGTCGGTCTGTGGCACCGATGCGCCTGCGCACCTGCTGCGGGGATATGAAGTTCTGACGGGTCTTGGCATCCATGCGTTTTCTGCGATGCGTGTGTTGCTTGGGCGGCCGCACCGGGTCATCGCGGCGCATATCGGCGCGTCGGGGACCGAAATCAATATCTGGTTTGATTACGGAACCTTTATCGCATCGTATGAATGCCTGATTGACGATGTCGCGCGTTTCGATTCCTCGCTGGAGGTCATTGGTGATACGCAACGCATGGAACTGCGTTATGATACGCCATATATCCGCAACCTGCCCGGTCGTGTCATCTTCCATGAAACCGTTGGTACAGACAACACGGTTACAGAATTCGGCCCCTATTACCAGGACCCGTTCCAGGCTGAACTGATTGCGTTTCACGCGGCGGTGCTCAATGGCGCACCCCTTGCCGATGCATTCCCGGATGCCGCCCATGACCTTGCCCTTTGTCGTGAAATCATGGTCGCAGCCAAAGCAAATCCTGCCGCCCCACCGGGGCGGTAATCATCCATTGAACGTCTGTGCGGACATGGGGATTTTGAAAAAATCCGGTGTCTGCACGTCAATGCGGAGAAAATCCCGTGTCCAATCCCAGTCGGCGCCCTGCGTCATGGAAAGCTTTCAGCTGTCTTTTCCCTATTGTCATGGTCGGTGTGCAGTTGGGGCAGACTGCCCTTGCCGAAGGCACGGAGACTAAAAAGAACCTGCATCGCAAATCTGACAGGTCATCGGCATCACATGCCGTTGCTGCGACAGGTGGGACAAAGGCCCAGAAGGATAAGGCCTCTTCACACGATCAGGACAATTCTCAATCAAAAATTGAGAATATACATGTGACTGCGAAAAAATCCCCGGAAACGCAGCAGTTGAACGCAAAGAATGATGTTTCGATTGCAGATGCGAAATTCATCGAAAGTCATCCGGACAATAATATCGCCGAAACATTGGCGCGGCTTCCGGGTGTCAATGTGTTATCTACCACCATTGGTGGAAGCATCGGTGGGTCATCTGCGATGATTGACAATGCATCGCGGGGCGAAGGACAGTTTCTGTCCGTTCGTGGGATTGGACCGGATTATACGCAAAGCCTGATCGACGGGGTGAATGTCGCAAATGCAAAACCAGCGAGTAGGCAGCTTCAGCTCTCCTTGATGCCTCCACTTGGATTTTCACAAGCTGTTGTTAATAAAACCGGTCAGGCCTCCGACAGTGGTGAGTGGGTATCAGGGTTTGTTGATTTTCAGACCCTAAATGCGTTTGACGTGGGGCATGATGTTCTCTCCCTGAAAACACGTGGTGAGTTCATTGGGAAGGGATATCAATATGGAACGCAGCATAGCCCATTTAATGGGGGCGGGACCGTACAAGGAGAGTATAGCCATATATTCGGCAGAAACCGTCAGTTTGGAATACATGCGGTTGGATATTATCAGTCACGCAGTTTTACAAGCCTGACAAGCAATGAAAACGAAGGGAACTGGGACGTTATCAATTCGCTGACGGGTTCAGATCATACGCCCACCCCGAATATACCGATTACCCAAAACCTGACGCCGGCACAGATCAATCCGCAGCTTTCTTATGGTAATTCCCAGCGTTATGGCGGGAATCTTGCATTTGACTGGCATGGAGAAAATGCAACCATTTTTGTGCGGGGAAGTTACGCATCATCGAACACGTCACAGACCACTGTTCAGCGTGGTTTGCAATCAACCAACCAAAATTGGGTTTTGCAGCCTAATGGCACTTATAATGTGCAGGAAGTTGGTGTGGTTGGATCGTATTATCTGGATACAAATCCTGAAATCCAAAATCTTGGCATCATGCAGGCAGGATTTACCCTTGATCATGAATGGCTTCATTCAAAGACAACAGCTTTCGGAAGCCTTGCTGAAGATGACGAAGATTCGGTAAACCTGGCGTACAAGAATTTCAATCTGGACCCATCAGGAAATTCCCTGACGCTTTCCCCATCATATATAGGCAGTCCTGGTACGCCAACAATAGCGTTGAATGCATCTCAATTGGCGGAATTTAACAATCTGTCGAATTATGTACCACAGACCAATTCCAATTGGGGGTTTGGTGGTGTCGAAGAAACAAAGTATAAAAACAATCAGTCCCTTTGGGGGCTGAAGCAGGATTTTTCGGCTGATACAAACCTTTCATTTCTGAAGAAAATACTTTTTGGTGCAAAATATTATGATACCTATAGGACGGCGACAAACAGAGATTATACATATGATAACTCTGACGGATATTTGCCAGGTATGGCAGACTCTCTTGCCAGCAGTGGGTTCATAAATGGTTCTACCAGGATTGGGAATTATGTTACACCACTGATGAATGCCGGGGAGATACGGGATTATTTACACTCTGTCCCGTTATCATATGCATCTGCATCTTATGGTGGGAACTGGACAGGTTCAGCCGCGCAAACCGCCTATAACGCAAATGCAAATACGCAGATGTCAAGCGAAAGTGTGACGGCTGCATATATTGCCTTACCCTTTGATTTTGACAAAGTACAGATTACACCGGGTCTTAGTGTCTGACCGAAAATGAGTTGAGTGATTTCAGTGGATTATGATTCATGGGTTTGCGATAACCTGATGAGATC
>ERZ746981.211-NODE-211-length-40735-cov-11.922795_pt1 | contig 40735 bp, 23 predicted proteins | sample MGYA00374948_ERZ746981 | MGnify/ENA primary metagenome ERZ746981 (study PRJEB28757, sample SAMN06711160) | food metagenome | host: microorganism | place: China:Harbin | collected 2017-01-30 | study: EMG produced TPA metagenomics assembly of the Analysis of...
AAGATTCTTTAGAAATCTCGAAATCCTTATTTGTAGCACAGCCTTAATTTAAGTTTTCTGAGCACAACTCTCAACAATGATTGCCTATAAAAAAATCACAAGTTTTGGGATGTTGTAGGAAGCAATCAACGATTTATTGAGATTATTTTGTTTGGCTTCCCTTTAAGATTTTATGAAGTACTTTCCAACAAATATAATTTCCTTTTGTTATTCATTCATGTGCAATTGCCGGTATTTCACACCTTAATTTTTTTTTTTATCGTATAAACTAAAAATAATTCAGGGACAAACAAAAAACATAGAGGAGCAGTAAATAATGTAGGATTTTAATGTATCTTTCCCAGTGTGATAGTTTGACGTCATAAATATTCAGGAAATATGAATTCTGAATAAATTTTGATTGTAAGCAAAAAACTGTAATATATGCAGTCATATTTAGCCGATTTAATGATCAATTATCCCTGCTTAAGCTTTATTTTCATTTTTTTGCTCCTGTTCATTTTCTTCATTTTTTTCTCTGCATCTCTCTTTTTTCCCCGTTCAGCTTTTATTTCAACAACCTCTTTCGTCAGGTACACTGCCCTGCCCAGCTAGACAAAGATTAGTAATTTTGAATTTGCCGGTGTATTATCCTATTAGCAAATCATCAGCATATATATTAGCATTTTCGACGAAACAAATCTCCTTAGGTAGCTGCTAAAGAAATTACAATAGATGGCATCTCAAGACTTTGTGCGGACCGAGATTTTCGGTACGGTCTTCGAGACTACACCAAGGTATACAGATTTGACACCTATAGGAATGGGTGCTTTTGGCCTTGTTTGTTCAGCCAAGGACAACCTTACAGGACAAAATGTTGCAATCAAAAAAGTTATGAAACCATTCTCGACTGCTGTGCTAGCCAAGAGAACATACAGAGAGCTCAAACTATTAAATCACCTCAGGCATGAAAATTTGATTTCTTTAGAGGACATCTTTCTAAGTCCATTGGAAGACATATATTTTGTTACAGATTTACAAGGTACCGACTTGCATAGATTGTTGGCATCTCGTCCTTTGGAAAAACAGTTCATTCAATACTTCTTGTACCAAATTCTTAGGGGTCTCAAGTATGTTCATTCTGCGGGTGTCATTCATAGAGATTTAAAGCCAAGCAATATCTTGATCAATGAAAACTGTGATTTGAAGATTTGTGATTTTGGTCTTGCAAGAATCCAGGACCCGCAAATGACTGGATACGTCTCTACAAGATACTACAGGGCACCAGAAATCATGCTTACATGGCAAAAATACGACACCGAGGTGGATATATGGTCTGCTGGGTGTATCTTTGCCGAGATGATCGAAGGCAAACCTTTGTTTCCTGGTAAAGATCACGTGGACCAGTTTAGTATAATTACAAAACTTCTTGGTTCTCCGCCACCTGATGTTATCGATACAATATGTTCTGAGAACACGTTACGTTTTGTTAAATCCCTTCCTCATAGAGATCCAGTCCCATTTAGTGAGAGATTTAAGGGCGTCGATCCCGATGCAATTGATCTCTTATCGAAAATGTTGGTTTTTGACCCTAAAAAAAGAATAACTGCCGCAGAAGCCTTGGAACATAAATACTTGACTCCATATCACGATCCAACAGATGAACCAATAGCCGAGGAAAGATTTGATTGGTCTTTTAACGATGCAGACCTTCCGGTGGAGACCTGGAAAATCATGATGTACAGTGAAATTTTAGATTTTCATGAAATTGAAGGTGCCGAGGCCATGCATAACGATAATCTGGTACAAGGACAATACGAATCGGATATCATACAACAGCAGCATTTACAACAGAGACTTGAGCAACAGCAGCAACAGCAGCAACAACAACAACAACAAGGGCAAGAAAGAGTTGGCGAAAAATCGTCTTAGGACTTTGAATGATATATAATTTATTATCCTTACTCCGCAAATTGTTTATTATAATATGCCGTCCCTGCTTGTTATGTTTATGCTTTTACTTTTTTTTGTGAGCTGTACACTCTACTGTCCGTTTGTTCTATTTTCATCATTGCCACACGTTCTGGTATTGGCAAAGTCTGTCACGTCATCATTTCATCATGTTCACTCGAAATAAGAATTCTTTCCTTTATCCCACTTTATAGTCCTTCCTTTTACAGTAAAAAGCTTTCATGATATTTTGGCCCTTTGATTAAGCGCAGACATATCTGTATTTAATAATATTGAGGTGGTACTAAATACAGTCAGTAAGAACTTCGATGTTGCCAGAATTTATCACCGAGTTTCTCTGCCTCGCTTCCATTTCCTACTTTTTCTATTATCGCACGGGTAAAAAAAAATTGTAAAATAAGTAGTATAAATAGGATCGGCCCTTTTCATGCATGCATTTTTTTCCTTTCTGATGACAGGTTAGTTACGTTCTCTTTTTATAGCAACTATAAGTATAGCGATCGTGTTCAAGCAATATGGCCAACAAATATGTTACTGTGACAGCTCCTGTCAATATTGCCACTCTCAAATACTGGGGCAAAAGGGACCGTTTCCTCAACCTCCCTACTAATTCTTCGATTAGTGTGACCCTTTCCCAAGATGACCTTAAAACAACAACTTCTGTCTGCTACTCCAAAAACTTTGAATCCGATGCACTATATTTAAATGGAAATGAGGAGTCACTTTCCTCGCCAAGGCAGCAGAGTTGCCTCAAGCTGTTGCGTAAGTGCAGAATTGAAAAAGAAGAGCAAGATCCTTCTCTCGACAAAATAGCGTCTCTACCTTTGCACATTGTTAGTGTTAACAATTTCCCAACAGCAGCTGGTTTGGCATCCTCTGCTGCAGGTTATGCAGCTATGGTGTACTCCATTGCCAAGCTTTACCAGTTGGACTTGGACCGGTCAGAGTTAAGCAAAATTGCACGTCAAGGATCAGGTTCAGCTTGTAGATCTCTATATGGTGGTTTTGTCGCTTGGGAAATGGGATCCCTTGACAACGGATCTGACTCCAAGGCTGTGCAAATTGCACCTAGAGCACATTGGCCAGGAATTAGAGCAGCTATTTTGGTTGTTTCTGCTGCAAAGAAGGAAGTTCCATCAACTGGAGGAATGCAGCTGACCGTCAAGACATCAGATTTGTTTGACTATCGTGTGAAACAGGTTGTTCCAGCTAGATACGAAGAGATGAAAAAGGCCATTCTTGCAAGGGACTTTGGTGTCTTTGCTGAGTTGACCATGAAGGACTCAAATTCGTTCCATGCTGTTTGTTTGGATTCGTATCCACCTATCTTCTACATGAACGATACCTCTAAAAGAATTGTTAAAGTTATTACTACCATCAACGAGGCATATGGTCGTAATGTCGCCGCGTACACTTTTGATGCCGGTCCAAATGCTGTTATTTATTACGAGGAGAAAGATGAAGATATCGTTTTAGGAACGTTGCACGAGTTCTTTGGATCTGTTCCTGGTTGGGCTAAGAAATCTGGTAAGAGCTTCAGCGTTCCCCGGAAGTTTCCAATTGAAAAGTTTGACCATGATGTTTTCTCCAAAGGAGTTTCTAGAGTAATTCTAACATCAGTTGGTGAGGGTCCAACTCTGGTGTCTGAGTCGATTCTCAACCCTGACACAGGTCTTCCTAAGCTTTGAATCATTTGTATTTTCCCTTTTTTGTTTTGGCCCAACTTTTTTAACCTTTTAGACACTAGATAACTTATACACCTTGCCATTTGCTTCTGCTAATAAACAATTTTTGCTATAGTCGAGAATGATACATGTGAGTCTACGCGTTTGTAAAAATATATCAGAGCTTTATTTTGTGTCTGGACCAACGCAAATGATATAAGTGTATACCATACAGAGTTGTAAGTAAATCCAAAAATAAAATAAAAAAGCAGAAAGAAAAGCATTAGATAGGAACGGAACAAAACCTAGCTGAAAGCAATATTTGCGATGAGCAGAAAAGCACACCGTTGAAATAGTTATAAAAAAAAAGACAAATATCCACTAGGCCAGCTACTCACCATTGCAAAAAATTAATGAGATCCGGCACCCCTGCTAACCTTTTCTAGAACACTATCATACGCAACCTCTGAAAAGTCAGTACCTTGAATATCAGAAGAGACCCCATTAAGAGCTCTTCTCAAAGCATCCTTGGAAGATGCATAAACCATCTTAGATCTGATAGATGCAGTATCTGGAGACCATTGGAAAAAGACAATCTTGTTTCTCTTACCTTCACCCTGACCTAGCTCATACTCAAAGTCGTAAACAGCGTACTTACAGTCGTTCTCTGGAAGTTCCTCCAAGAACTTATCGTAGGATGGATCTGTGGAAGTCTTGTCAACGATAATTTTAGTCTTGTCGTCACTAATCTTGTAGATAATGTACTTGTACTTCTTTCCAAGCTTCAAGTCATTGAAGGCTTCTAGAGCGTCATCTGAAACACCGACTCTGTTTGAATATTTTATGTTAGTAACTAAACTAATATTAAGAGGAAAATTAAAAGACGAAAGAAAAGGCTTACCCTGATCTGGACTTTATAATTAAATAACAAGAAGCTAGTTAGTATTTATTGAATTGCGATCTCTTAAAAGTTAAAGATATAATTGTTCTATCTCTGCATTCATTTTTCTCCAAAACGATAACTTCGGTAGTCCATGATGTTTTAACAACTTACCATTTTGTTAATAATTATTTATATGATGTAGTCAATTGACAGTTGTCGACCTAAGTAAATGTTGGAAAAGGAAAAAAGGTGGGCATTTAGGTTAATAAACGGGGCTAAAATTCATAATTCCTTGCATTCGCTCACTCACTTACTGCAATTATTTACTCTTTTTTTTTTCTCACGCACTCCAGCCATATTCTTGGTTTCGGCATATTTTCACCCTTACCTTAAATTATGTGAAATAAAATAAACACCGCTTCTTCCGTTTACGCTAAAATAGAAGGGGAAAAAAATTTGTGAACTGTATGCTATGCGTGGCCGTCCGAATCGTGATAGTAATGTAAGGAGGTGGTGTGGCGATAAGGAATGTTTATACTCACTAGTCGAAATTATAATATTTACTCAGACATTATCTCTTCGTTTTAATTAATTACTCTCTTTTCATTAACTTGACATTTCATTATTATTTAGCTAGTTCTATTTAGATGGATGACTTTGCATTTGAGGCCCTTGATTTTCGATTAAAAATACTCGAATCAAAACTAGATGGTTTGCAAGGAGAAAGCTTTTCAGTTACAATTCGTAGATTACGATCGGATCTCAACAAATTAGGGGAATTGGGACGATTGATTGATAATCTAAAGAATCTGAATGAGTATTTTGATATTCCAGTTGATCCCAATAGTGATCTTCTGAAAGATTTTCCGGACATTAATGAAGACATGAGCATTGAAGATAAAAAATTGGTGATTCTTAGTCAGGGACAACAATTCTCCAAATTTCTTGCCGCAGTTGAACATATCGAATCACTTGTTAATGTGCTGGAGAAGTTTAAAGCAACACATGCTGAAATTTCGCGCGTAAAGTTGGAGATGAACATATCACCCATGAATCTATTAGAACAATATGATACTCGTATCTATTCGCAATATTGTAAAGGTGTCCAAAAGTGCTTTCATCTACTTGAGCTGGATATTTCAAATACGTATGAACAGAATTTATTTCTTGTGGAGGTGCAAGAAAGACTCAAGAAATTATCCGATAAGCTACCAGAAGACAATTCTCCTGGCAATTCTTCTCCGAACACTACACAGTAACGGGGGTTTTCGAGGCTTAATGATTAATGATTAGCATTATAATATATACAGGATAATGGAATAAAGCTTGATAAGTAGAAAACAGAATCCCATTTTTTTTTCAGCAGATAGTTCCACATCCAAGTACACGATTACCTTGATAAAGAACCATGTTTTGTCCGGGAGCGACGCCAAAAACAGGCTTATCGAGTTTGAAAAGCAGTGCATTGTTGTCTTTACCGTCTAATCCTAGAAAGGCAACTTTATAATCCGTCTGTAACGATCGTGTTTGACAATTTAAATCTGGCATTCTGGAAACTTTTTCAATATTTAAACCTTTGTTGATCCAATTCCAGTCTCTTACCTTGATTTCCGTACGTTCAAATGCATGCTTATCTGATTTCTTGGCTATTATTAGTTCATTCTTAGAAATGTTTTTGCCACAAACAAGCCATATTCCCTTGTATTTTGGATCTCCTTGTGGTAAACTGATTCCGCATCGTTGACCAATCGTGGCATGCCACAATCCTTTATGCATACCCCAAATATGACCCTCCCTGTCGACAATATTACCAGGATTTGGTTCAAGATACTCATCCAAAAAATCACTGAATTTCTTTTGCGGTGAGACAAAGCATAACCCTTGAGAATCCGGCTTTTGACTTGTTACAAGCCCGTGATCGTTTGCAATTTTCCTCACCTCTGGCTTTGTATAATGTCCAATCGGTAAAAGAATGCGATCCAACACAGATTCTGGAACCTGAGATAAATAATATGATTGGTCTTTTGGTCGGTAGGCCGCACGGAACATGTGATTTTCTCCCGTTTCAATATGTTTTAGCACCCTACAGTAGTGGCCGGTAACAAGCCACCATTTCTTGTCGTTCTTGATCTTACTTTTATAGTACTTCTCCAAATGTGCGATCATCGCTCCAAATTTCACGTATTTGTTGCATCCAACATCCGGATTTGGTGTAAGCCCACGTTCATACATTTTCAGCATTGGTTCAAACACATCCATCCAGTACTCCTTCTCAAAACTAACTCTTTCACATGGTATTCCCAACTGATTGCAAGTCGCCTGGACCTCATGCCAATCTTTATCAATTGTACAACTAGAATTTTGACCCTTCGAACCATCATCCCGATTACAGCCTGATCCTACATTTCCATCTGCTGATGATGACCAATTGGCCATAAATATTCCCCGCACATTTCTGTATTTCTGTGAGTACATCAGTGCTGCCACTGATGAATCCACTCCGGAAGACATCGAAACAATAATGTCATCATCTGGTCCAGGTTGACACTGTATATATCCCGGGGATGTTGTGAATTTTAAAAGCTTTGCATCTGTAGAAAGAAGTCTTCTTGATACTCGTAGAAACATTCTCTGGTTGTTTCAACTGATGTACTTTTATTGTTCATGTCGGGAAACCCACCTATTGCAACTAGATCAAGAATTTTCAAATTCTAGCTTTGATTTTTTTCAGGTGCGGCAGCACTGCCCGAGAAATCATGTGATTCGATCTACGGGGGGGGGACCAACGACTGCCAAAACTCATTCCGATTTAGCTATTGTATTAGACTGAGTGCTTTATAATTAGACTGATGGAAAAATAAGCATAACTGTATAAAAGGTTATTCTGCTAAAGACAGCAAGTGAAGTTTAATCGTTACTAGCAGTAGCGTAAACAGCGGATTCTAAATTTTCGGGATATCCCATCAAGTAAATATATATCCTCGCAGATCAAATGCTTCATTAAACATTAATTTTTAAATGTGAAGCAAATCGATTATGCTTAAGGATGTATAATTATATGTTTGAATGAGAGCATCATCCACATCTGTGTCTACAGCATATGAAGCAAGGCAATTTTTATAAATGATTTGATCATGTATTATATTGTGGGCATCCTTAATTGTCTGTTGGGCATTAATTTTTAAAAGATGAATTCTTTCCACCAGAAATGATTGCGTGTGGATCTTCGAGTTAGAGAGACCTGCTTTTATTCTATAGGTGTTCTTAAAGTCAAACTTTTGATGACCTGTTCTTTGATCCAACTGTAAAGATAGCAAGTGTACATTACATTAACGACGTGTTAATCACTTCTAGCACTCCATTTAAACACGTTCTCCTTTTTCTAAAGGATTCATTCAAAGTTTTTTATCAATGGTATTCGCTGGAGGTCAAGGAAAACTGGACAGGTTTATATAATAAGAAAAAATGTACATAATAGAATGTGAAATGCAGAAAGAAAATTAGACCACCTTTCCATCTTTATCGCGAAAAGTATTTTATATAGCGAATTGTGCCGAACTTTTTTTATCGTCCACCGTAATTTCCCCCCTTTTAAAGCAGCGCATTTTTTCCTTTTACCTTGGCTTCACCTCACCTGCTTCCACTTTTTACGAAATTTTTTTTTCCCGTCAAGCAAATCCAATCTTTTTCACATTTTATATATATCATTGCACATACCCAACAATCCTATCTTGTGACCAACAAGTTCGCAGTCCCGCCAAGAAATTACATTTGATAAAAAGGGTATAATCGCTTTATTTTTCATCTTAAATTATTCAACGCAATGTCTTCAACCGCCGCTCCAAAGAAAGCCACTTCTTCTAAGAGTGCTTGCCCAGCATGCACAAGACTTACTGGTACCGATCTTTTAAGCTGGAAAGATCCAATTGCCTCTGCCAAGGTTAGCGGTAGTATCCTCGGTGGTCTATTGGTGTATCGCTACACCGACTTCGTCAGCTGGTTCTTCTATCTTTCTGCAATTGTTCTAGCAGCATCTGCTCTTGCTGAATATGTTGGCAAGGTTGCCACAGGTGAGGGTTTCATTTCTAGATTCAAGCCTGCACAAACCACTCACATTGGCGATTTCTTGGAGGCTCATGCTCAGATCTTCGCCAAAGCATTCAAGGATGCCGAGATCAAATTGCAGAACCTCTTCACCTCAGTCAATATTGAAACTACGTTGAAGGCTGCAATTGTTTCCTACGTTCTATATCAATTGACATCTTTCTTGAGTGTTTGGACAATAGCTTTCACCACCACTGTTTTGGCATTTACTTTGCCTGCCGCTTACGCTTCGAACAAGGAGCTTGTGGACTCTTCAGTGAAGCAATACTCTGAATTGGCAAAATCGAAGTCTTTGAGTGCATACAAGTCCATTAAGACCCAGGCTGAGCCACATTTGAAGAAGGTTGAGGAGAAGATCGCTCCACTTACAGACTTTATTAAGTCCAAGATCCCTGTTAGAACTGCTGGTTCTACGGTTGAATCTACACCTTCTGTCGAGAAGCCACCAAAGGCTACTGAAATTAAGGAGACTGTTTCATCTGCTGCTGCCGATATCAAGGATACCGTTTCAAAGACCGCTAACAAAGCCGAAGCTGAAAGTGAACCTTTGTTGAATTAAGCTAAATGTCGAGCATGCATTTTTGTCAATTTGTTTGTCTTCTTCATAAGTACCTAAGTACCTACCTATGTAAATCTCTGTGGATCAGATCAGGTGCTTCTTTGCTTATCGCATAAAACTTTCCTCTTTTCTCTTCTCCCATATATTTTTGCCCCTTCCTTTTTTTTTATTCTGTTCGTCGTTGTTTTCTGGTGAGATTACTATTTAAGTTATCGGCTAGTTTTATCGTCTCCTTTTATTTGTTTGCTGTTTTGTTGTTCTTGTTTATCACTATTGAACTATTACAATAAAAGAAAAGTATCTTCTTTTTCGTCATATATTATGTACGTATGTTCAAAGCTATTATTTTCTCCACACAGAGAAACTAATGTTCAAGTCCAAATTGTTCGCTATTGGTCTTATTATTGTTTACTTCCGATATTACATGATCGTACAGCATCCGCCACTTTCTTTCTCGGATTGTTTTGCATTAGCAGGTCCGTCCCCTGAAGAATTGGCGGCTTTGCTTCCAGTAGCTTTGTTTAATGCTCCCTTTGTTTGATCTGCAATTTCCTCTCCTGTTTCTTGGTATGTTCCATTCTTCTTTTGCTTTTTTAATTTCTTCCTTCTCTCTGAGGCCTCGTGCAACTCTGCATCCCTCTCTTCCTTCGCACTTGGATATAATGTTCCGGCAACACCTGATCCAAGAACTGAGTTGTGCATAATGACCTTCACCAAGCCATGAAAAGCCTCGGTAACATTCTCACCCGTCTTTGCCGATGTTTCAATATATGCAGCATTGAATTTTTTGGCAAGCGACACACCTTCCTCTTTAGATATTTGTCTTTCCTCTTCGAGATCGTTTTTGTTGCCGACGAGCATCAAAGGAACAAAGCTAACCTGTTCACCTTTGACTCGCATAATTTGGTTGTAAAAAGTGCTGATCTCCTCAAAAGAATGTCTATCCACCAAACTGAAAACCAGTAGGAATCCTTCACCAGTTTTCATGTAGAGATCTCTCATAGAAGAATACTCCTCCTGACCAGCGGTATCCAAAATATCAAGAGAGGTCTGAATGCCATTGACTTCACAGTAATGACGGTAGGAGTCTTCAATAGTGGGATCATATTCCGTCGCAAATTCTGATTGGGTCAACCGGATTGTAAGGGCAGATTTACCCACAACTGGAGGACCCACGACCACAAGTCTAAACTCTCTTGACTTCAGTAAAGTAAAGCATCGTTAGTACTAATATTCATAAAAGTTATGAAGGATTGGATATCCGATCGGTAAGAAACTTCTCTATTTTATGTTTTACCCACCGCTTTGATCATTCGTGTACTTACCGCACTCATTATAGTTCTGATATGAACGTTTTTGGAGTCAATAATGTTAAAATGAAATGAGAGATGGTATATATTAAGCAGAAGAGTGAAAAAATTAATAGAGAATGTTAATATAGATAACGAGCAACGTTTATTACTACGGCTCGAATTTTAGCCTCGACTCCCATATAATTTTTTTGGTGAGGAATGAACTAGCGAACTAGGGTTATTTATTGATTGATTGAGTATCCCTATTTCATTTACCGATGATCCGTTTGCCGACATATTTATACCTACAGTAATATTTTAACATTAGTCCTCTATTGTACATGACCAAAAAATAAAGTTTATTGTGTCAAATAAATTGAAATGAATGTATTATTTACTTCAGAAATGGCTTGAATCCTTGTTAGTCCTTATAATTGCATTCCCATCTATTCTGTGGCCTACAATTATGATGTATACAATTTTCAGAAAAATAAAAATTCCTCTCCGAAGTTGAAACATTTGCAGATCGAATATTTCACATTTATTATTATGTCTTTGCTTGATACTTGAAATGTAGAATTTATATCTACGCTGTGTTCACCGATTAAACATTGAGCAGGTTAGTAGTTATCATTACTATCAACCAGCAGCACCATTCATGAAATCTCTTCTGATTTTGACGGGAAAAGGTAAATGAAAAAAATATATATATAAAATAAAAAAAAATTAAAAAAAGAGAAAAATTTTTTTCACTTCACATCTATTATATTAGTGCATGTAGATGTGCGCACTCTGCAAACTTAAATCCTTGGATGCTAAACGAACTTGATATTCGGTAAACTGTCCTCTTGTTTGTTTGATATTGCAAGTAATATACTTTATATAATTATGGCAAGAACTGCAGCCAAGAGAAAGTCTAAGGGTGAATCCCAGGGTATCTCCAAAAAGCCAAAGGTTTCCACTACCAACAATTCAGCAGAGGATTCAGATACTGATAAAGTTGTTGAAAAGATTGATCAGGAGTATTCTGATGTGGAAAAACTTCTAGAGAAAGAGAATAATATAAAAGCAAGCAAAGATACCAAAGATAGTAAGGTTGGCAATGCTGCTGCAGAGGTTAAAAATGAATCTAGTGTCACAAAGCCAGAAAAGCATGATAACGATGCTGTCACAACTGAGAAATTTTCAGATCTAAAGATGTCAGAGCCAACACTGCAAGGTATCAAGGATATGGGTTTTACCACAATGACAGAGGTTCAGTCTGAGACTATTCCGGTGTTACTTACAGGTAAAGATGTTTTAGGTGCCGCCAAGACTGGATCTGGAAAAACTTTGGCCTTCCTAATACCTGCTATTGAATTGTTGTATTCCTTGAAGTTTAAGCCAAGAAATGGAACAGGAGCTATTGTTATTACTCCAACAAGGGAGTTGGCTCTTCAAATATTTGGTGTCGCTCGTGAATTAATGGCACATCATTCGCAGACATTGGGAATTGTCATAGGTGGTGCCAACAGAAGACAGGAGGCTGAAAAATTAGCAAAGGGTGTCAACCTTTTGATTGCAACCCCTGGTAGATTGTTGGATCATTTGCAAAATACTAGAGGTTTCGTGTTCAAGAATTTGAGAACTCTTATTTTTGACGAGGCCGATCGTATCTTGGAAATTGGTTTCGAGGATGAAATCCGACAAATTGTCAAGATTCTCCCAAACGAAGATCGTCAGACTATGCTTTTCTCTGCAACACAGACGACTAAAGTTGAGGACTTGGCTCGTGCTGCTTTGAAAAAAGCTCCTGTGTACATTAATGTGAGTGAAAGAAAAGAAGCCGCTACTGTTTCTGGTCTTGAGCAAGGTTATGTTGTTTGTGAGTCTGACCAGCGTTTTCTGTTATTGTTCTCGTTCCTCAAAAGAAATATGCGCAAAAAGAAGATTATAGTCTTTTTTTCGTCATGTAACTGTGTGAAGTACTTTGCAGAGCTTTTGAATTATATTGATATTCCCGCTTTATCGTTGCACGGCAAGCAAAAGCAGCAAAAGCGTACAAACACATTCTTTGAGTTTTGCAATGCAAAGCGTGGCATTTTACTTTCAACAGATGTGGCTGCAAGAGGTTTAGATATTCCAGATGTTGATTGGATTATTCAGTATGATCCTCCAGATGATCCAAGAGACTATATTCATAGAGTTGGTAGGACTGCCAGAGGTACAAAGGGTAAAGGTAAATCTTTAATGTTTCTTATACCTCAAGAGTTAGGTTTCCTTCGATATTTGAAAGCCGCAAAGGTTCCATTGAATGAATATGAGTTTCCACCAAGTAAGATAGCCAATATACAGTCACAGTTAGAGAAGCTTATCAAGAATAATTATTGGCTTCATCAAGCTGCTAAGGACGGTTATAGAGCATATTTACAAGCATATGCATCTCATCATTTGAAAACTGTGTACAAGGTCGATAAATTGGATCTTGTGAAAGTGGGACGCTCGTTTGGATTTTCTGTGCCACCTAAAGTTAACATCACAATTGGGTCAAGCACATCAAAGCCAAAGTCACACAAGAGAAAGAGATACAATTAAGTAATAAAGTTAAATGTATAATACGATACAGAACAAATAAATATGTATGGGATTAACAGCTAGTTGTCGTAGAATATAACATAAGCTGGCTTGGTTGTAATAGTCAGCTGGCATTTTTCTTTGATGAGGAACCAGTGTTGATGGTGTAAATGTTACGTTCTATTTCTGTGTCAGTACGAATGTGGTTGTCCCCATCAGAATTTGCATCCTGATCATCTCCACTTCCATACAACGTTGTTTGGCGTGCAGTTTTGTGTACTGCATCCCATTTCTTGACATCCTTCACCGAAACCTTAATTATCTTATGGCCCAGTTCTCCATTGATTAGCTTGAACGGAATAATACGGTGCTTGTATTTGAATACTCTTGGAAGAATATAAGCCCAAACAATATAATATCCAATACAAAGAGCGAATATTCCAATGGTAGTAAGTGGATACACTGCATAGAAAAATGACACATCGCTTCCAATAAGGGTACCTTCCGGAGGAACGAAGGCCATAACTATGACAAATATTGCAAAGAGTACGACGATCACTAAGAGAGCTGTGGGGCAGTGGAATTCAAGGTAGCCCAAGCCTTTTCTTTTTCTCTGTCGTCTTAGTTTGAACAAACCAACCGCCAACAGAACATCAAAGATATAGTTAGAATATGATCCCATATCCACAACAAGATTGTAAGCGTCTCCAGGTGGAGGGGCCAATAAAACAATTAAGTTAACAAGAAAAGTAATGAATATTGGAAACAAAGGAGTTTTGAATGGCTTGATGCTGGTCCATAGCCTTGGATATGGAAGCACTCCTTGACGGCCACATTCCCGAAGAGCCCTAGAGTGGGATATATACACAGTTAAAAGATGTCCAAATGCTGATATTGCAACAAATGATGAGACAGCCTTAACGGCAGCCTCGGTACCGAATATCTTCTCGAAGTAAGTTGCGGCCAATAAATTTCCACTGCTTTTTATTTGTTCAATGTTAGCCACTCCTGCATAATATGCGGTGACACATAAGATGTATAAGATGAATATAAAGAACAACGTTAAAGGAACTAGCCAACTGTACGTCTTGATTGTGTTTTTTGGATGGCTTTCTGCCACAACTCCAAATGCATATGGTGTTCCGCCAAAAGAGAAGATCACCTTGAGAATGGCATTACTAATGGAATTTCCATCCGTTGTTGTTCCCTTCCATGCATCTTTAAAAACTGCTTGAGCTTCAGCTTTCGGTGTTTTTGTGGATCCGGCCAACGTCGCGAAGCCAGAGAATGCTATGAATAGCACAAAGCCCACTTTAATAAATCCAATAACGTTATTTATTCTAATTGCAACCCTGGTGTTGGCAGCGGTAATTACTGCGGCAAGAAATAGTGACAAAACACCAAGTCCACGTAATTCCCAGGCTGTGGCATCATGTCCACTTGCTGAAAATATATAGGTTGAAAATGCCATAGCGGATGATGTTGCGAACGAAAGGCAAATACTCATTGCCGCGTAGAGAACTGGTATCAAATATTTTGGTTTAGGATAAGCCTGCTCTAGATAAACAACCTCCGCACCAGACCTATGACGAAAATATGAAGCATATTCAACGTACATAAACACCTGAAAAAGAATCACAAGAAATCCCACCACCCATAAAACATAGGTAGCTCCGATGGATCCCATAGATTTTAAAACCGTTCCCGGTGTAGCAAAGATTCCTGTGCCTAGAACACCTTGAATTATAAGGTAGAATGTTGAGAGTGCAGTGACATTATGTCCTAGAGGCGATTTCTTTTCAATTGGGGCACCCTCCGAATTTTGGTAGCTTTCAATATCAAAGGATTCAGATTCGGTAGAAGATCCTCTTCTTTCTGTTGCATCCCCCTCTTGGTAATTTCTTGAAGCTTCAAAATCTGGCATTGTTTGTGTCTGATTTCTTTTTTTGCTTTGACATTTAGTAGTTATCGTTTTATTTAGAGGATTTTAAATATCCGAATATCTATGGTTATTTATACATCAATTTAACCCGTAACTGTGTAGTACATCTTGTTATTAGGTGATAATTTTTCTGTTTCAAGTAAATGTGGCTTAATTTGGAAAATGACTACTAATAAACTATGGCAGCAGTTAGGATGTTAAGAGAAAGATTTTTCTTTCACAAATTGAAATACAAACTCCTGTAATTTTTCCGTATGTACTTTGCATGTACTTTCATGAATACATCTATAAAAATTTATAACAATACGTTCATGAGCATTAAATTGTGACACCTTTCTAAGTGGCACGAACAATAATTTTTTATCTTCAACAGCACATATATCTGTGTAACTCCGACCACAAATACTTTCTGTTCAGCCACATTTGCAATGAAAGGTGCAATTTTCTGGTAGTGCATGTTGTACTAATCCTAAATGCAAAGGATTTTTGAATGGTGTGGCACTGATTTTTTCCCCTTTCTGGAATACTTATTGTCCTAAAAGACATTGTCTTAAGTTTACATTTTTCTGCAATGTGGCCTACTTCTCTTTAAGATTGTGTTTGAACTGATACCTAATGCGCGGTTGCGTTTGTTATTAGTAAAATTTAAAAGTGTTCGTTGGAATCGATGTTGAAATCGGAGTGGCATTATAGAAACATGTATAATAAAAAGCCAACGGATTAATGTGATGAAAAAAAAGGGCGTCAAGAAGAGAAAGCTAAAATAAAAATAAAAAGCAAAAAAAGATAGAGATGGAACATTCCTAATCTCCATTAAATACCTCTTCTCAACAAAAAATGGCTGTGCGTGGTTAAACAGTGGTCTTTCTATTTAGTAGGGAGAGAAATTCATCTCTAGTTTTCTGTTGTGAGCGGAAGCATCCTAACATACTACTGGTACATGTTAAAGCACCTGTCTTCTGAATTCCTCTGCTAACCATGCACATATGTGTTGCTTCTATGACAACCGCCACCCCTCTAGGATGAAGTATTTGACTCAAAGCTAAGGCAATCTGCTTTGTTAACCTTTCTTGCACTTGAAAACGTCTGGCATACATTTCCGCCAATCTAGCAAGCTTACTTAGCCCAAGCACACGCTTGTTTGGAATGTAACCAATATGAACCTTTCCATAGAAAGGAACAAGGTGATGCTCACACAGAGAGTATATCTGAATATCTTTGACAATAACCATCTCATCGTGATCCTCCTCGAATACAGCTTGGTTAATAACATCTTTGATATTATCCTCATAACCCTTTGTAAAAAAGAGCATTGCCTTTGCGTATCTCTCAGGTGTCCTTATCATACCTTCTCTATTAACATCCTCACCCAACTCGGTAATAATGGTTTTTATGGCACCTTCGATTTTTTTCAATCTTTGTTCGGCTTCCTCTGGTGTACTATCAATACGCTTCCTAGCACCAATTGAAGGCCATGAAAGGCCATCAGCATCTATTGTTGGGTTTAAGGTGTAAGGTGAAGCCGGTCTCGTGTTCAAAGGTGTACTTATAGGGCGATTTTTTTGATCTCTAAGTGGCTTTGGTTGATAGAGCAAATCATGAACGGATGAATGCTGCTCATAAGCAATGTTGTCTGTGTTTTCATCGTTGTAAAAGTTGGAGCAAGATGAATATCTCGATTCAGAACCGTTTCCATTTCCATATGGACTTGGTCTTATAGATCTAGAAAGTGGTGAAGTTGAATGTCTCTGTTGAGTTCCTGAGGTCACATTTGTTGCAGATGCAAAAGAGGATGTGTTATCTTCATGAGAGCTATCATTTGAAATATTGAGCTCGTTTAGATGCTTATCAAGCTCCTTATCGATATGATCTCTATGTGATTTTTCCATAATGACTATATTGGCTCTATTTAGTATTTTTTGTTTCCAACAAAATAAATTATAGCAAGAAAATTGATCAATATGCCTAAGCTTTCTATAAACAGGGAATTTTCGTTTCTGCTGCGTAATTAACAGGTATAACTGAAGACTTGAACAAACTTTGTGGTACTTGATGGGGAAAGATAGCTTTTTTACTCAGAAATTGATTCTCATTTTTTTGGATTTTTCAGCTCTTACTTACTTCTTCACTTCAATAAGAGAAAAAGAAAATGCGACAATCCATCTCCAGCTCTGCTTTTTTTTTATGACTCCCATAATTACATTGTTCCCACTCACATTGACTTCTTCTATAATCGGCTTTTCAACAATAAGTTGAATATTCCTGTTTGGATATCACCACAACGAAACGTTGTCGATAAAGTGTTTATTTGATTTAATTATTGCCTTTCATACTATTGAGTACACTGAGACATGATGTATTTATCTATTAGTATAGTATGAAAGCGAAAAGCAACGGTCATACTAGAATAACCGTTTTTTTTTTTTCTCTCTCTCTATCTTGGCCGGTGTTCCTCGCTTTCCTTCTTTTTTTCCCCTAACTTTTTCCTCGGGCCGGGAGTCATTTTCCTCATCGCACAAATATTTATCTCCGTAGAGGGTTCATCGGAAGTTAAGGAAGATTCAAACCGAATTATGATTCTAGTTCAAGTGTCAATAAATAATTGCATTTTTATTTAAGCTGAGAAGTATATTCTTTATTTTGGTATGGGTGCAGCAAACAAAATTTGAATTGAATATAGGTGACACTTTTGTGGCAATGAAGGTTGAACAAGCAGTTGGTGAGATAACTAATCATTATGCAGTACTCCCTGTTCTAGGCTTAATACTGTATATCATAGTCGTATCAATAGGAATATTGGGCTTTTTGGAGATATGCCTCAGATTCAACGGCAAAACCAGAAATAAAATCGATGGAAAAATCAAGGATACGGATTTAATCGGCGTGACTATCCTCAGACCTTTAAAAGGAGTTGATCCCGAAATGGAGGTGTGTCTCAGATCGTCTTTCGAGCAGGATTATCCCAAAAATCGTCTTGAAATTATCTTTTGTGTTCAGGACAGTGATGATCCAGCCATACCCATAGTGGATGATCTTATAAGCAAGTTTCCTGATGTTGATGCGAAACTTATGATTGATAAGCCCAGCGAATATGGATCCACAAGTTCGCTGAAAGATAACTATGGACCGAATCCAAAGATCAACAATTTGGCCAAAGGATACAAAGCAGCTAAATTTGATACTCTTTGGGTTATTGATTCCAATGTTTGGGCCAGGCCAGACATCCTAAAAAGGTCGATCTACACTTTAATTAATGATATGCATGATGGAGTTCGTGTTGGGGGGATGAAACGTGTTCAACTTATTAATCATGTTCCACTTGCGGTATCTCTTGATCATAACTCTTTTGGAGCAGACCTTGATGAGATGTTTTTATCTTCATCACATGCAAAGTTTTATGTTTCCTTGAATACCTTATCTATCGCTCCATGTATAAATGGAAAGTCAAATATTTATAGACGATCTGATATCGATGGTGCGGTCAAGTTAATGGGACAAAAGGCTATTGCTCCTAGCAATAATGGATTAAGTGGTGATAATTGCAAGGATGCAAAGTATTATGGTCAGTACCCAGGGCAAGGAATTCGGTATTTTGCTCGGTATATTGGCGAGGATAATATGATAGGCACTGCCCTTTGGACTTATATGGGGGGTAGAGCAGGAATGACTACTGATGTTGTTATACAACCATTGGATGGTTCAAATACGTTAATCGATTATGTGAATAGACGTGTGAGGTGGCTACGTGTTCGAAAATATATGGTGCTTGCAGCAACACTCGTTGAACCGACAACAGAATGCATTATTGCAGGAATAATTGGCACATTGAGCTTGAGTCTGCTAATTTGGGACCAATACTTTAATTTTTCATTTTTTATTTTTCATGTTATGGTCTGGTTCTGCATTGACTATATTCAGTATTATCTTCTTTGTCAATGTGCCATAGTACCTTCGCACTGTGCCAGTGACGTAACACTTCCATATTTTGTGAGGGGTTCTTACCGTTTCAAAGGAAAACTGCCGCTCTTCAATACACCAATAAAAAGCTTTCGATGGTTTGTTACAATCTGGATCATTAGAGAAATACTTGCATTTCCTATCTGGCTAATTGCTATGATGGGATCAGTGATTGACTGGAGGGGACAACCATTTCAAATAAACTCAGACCTAACAGTGGAAAGGCTTTATAAGTCAACTGACAAATAATTTCTATAGACTTTGCATTTTAAAATTTCTGCGTTAAGTCTTTAACAAAGTTAGTTAAACAGAACGGGGTCATACATATTCTTTTAGCGTTTGTTTACATACTTCTGTTTAAAGAATAATTTCCTCATTCGTGATAAATTAAATATGTAAATTTTATTTTTGTGTATTGTTTGAAAATTAAAGCTTTTTTTTGAGAATCTGTCTACTGGCATTGTGATCTGTTTTTTTCCTTGCCTAGAAGAAACATATAAAGATTTAAGCAACTCATATAAACGCTTTTTTTTCTCTTTTTTTTTGTTCTTTATCTGATGTAGACGTATTATATCCCAGTGTTACCCTTTGTAAGAAGAAAATCTTACATTGAGTTACTTGTTATCATCAACATGACGGAATCGTTTTTGAAATACAAATATGAAAAAGCTGGACAAGGCCACTTGTTTAAATATTGGGACACCCTCTCCGAAGATGAACGTCAAAGTTTTGCATCCCAGCTTTCTACCATCCAGGACCCGGCTGCCTTTTTGAGTGATGTTCAAGAGGCAATAAAGTACAGCTCTTCGTTGGCGGAATCAAAGATTTATAAACCATTACCCACCTCAATATGTTGTTCATCTACCATAGATGAATCGAAGAAAACATTGTCTATATGGTATCATGAGGGTTTGAAGCTCATCTCTCAGAGTAAAGTGGGTATCATTTTGATGGCTGGTGGACAAGGAACTAGATTGGGATCTTCAGCGCCCAAAGGAATGTATAATGTTGGTCTTCCCTCTGGTAAATCCTTATTCCAGCTACAATGTGAACGAATTCTAAAACTACGGCAGTTAGCATCGGAAGAGTTCAGTGTCCCTTCTCATAATGTTCATCTTCCACTATATATTATGACTTCCAAACCCACCCGGGCTGCAACCGAAATGTTCTTCACAAAACATCACAATTTTGGTTTGGAACCGAATGATGTCATTTTTTTCAATCAAGGAATATTGCCCGCAGTTAGCATGGATGGTAAGCAATTTCTTTTGGGATCTAAGAATAGTATCGTTGAAAGTCCTGACGGAAATGGTGGATTATACAAAGCTCTTCATGACAATAAGATTTTGGATGATTTTCATAAACGGTCAATCGAGCATATTCATGCATACTGTGTTGATAACATTCTTGTCAAAGTTGCAGATCCGGTTTTCATTGGGTATTCTGCTATAAACAAGTATGATATTGCTACTAAGGTTGTTAGAAAACAGGATCCATCAGAAAAGGTGGGTTTAATCGTCCTTGATGCCAATACAAATGCACCATGCGTGATAGAGTATTCAGAAATTAGCAAAGAATTGAGTGAAATGAAAGACCCACATGATCCTAATCTTTTGATGTTTAGAGCCGCTAACATTGTTAATCACTACTACAATGTCAAGTTTCTGTCCGAAATGATCCCTAAATGGATATCTTCGAGGAAGTACCTTCCGTATCACATAGCTAAAAAGAAGATCAAGTATTTTGATTATGTGACAGGTGTAACAAAGAACCCTGAAACACCAAATGGTGTAAAAATGGAGCAATTCATTTTTGACGTCTTTCCGTCTGTTAAGCTAAGCAGGTTCGGGTGCCTAGAAGTTCAAAGATCTGATGAGTTTTCTCCCCTAAAAAATGCTCCAGGATCGGGATCCAGTTGTCCTGAAACTTGTAGGTTGGAATTTTTGAAGAGGAGCACAAATTGGCTTCTCAAATGGGGAGCCCAAGTTGATCATAAGGACACATTAGTTGAGGTGGATCCTTCGACTAGTTATGATGGTGAGGGCCTACAGTTTGTGAAAGGAAAGTTATACCATGATGGAGATATTTTATGAATTAATTGCGATGCGTGCTTGGAGCACAGTCATATTATAAAAATGCATAAGTAATTTCATAGTAAAATAATAGCATACATGACCTTATTACATCGTATATATAAATGTTATACATCGGCAAATTATTGTTGGATTAAAAATAAAAATGATTGTCACTTGCACAGCCTTTTAGATCGATGATGAGTTGTGTGTGTATTTTATTCATACGGGAAAAAAAAAATTGAATCGCGATTCGCGAATCTGCCTCTAATAATACATTTTGGAGGTTCTCCCCCAATTTCACCCCGCTGGGCGACAATCGTAAAGAAACTTTGCTGCTTTCTAGATTGTGCTTCAAAATATACCGACATTGTTTAATTTTGGGTTAACATTGTCTTTTGGATTACCTTTCAAATGGAACATTTCGCAACAAAGGCACGGCATGGGGCAATCTAATTGCTTTTTTTCCTCCCTATTTTTATAGGGAAAAGCCACGCACAAACTTGCAGATTAGAGATAATTGAAGAGAGAGGAAACGAAGCAGCAATTTCGGACCATTGCAGCCAGAAATTTGTTCTTTTTCCGATCATTCTCTAGTTGTGCCACCAAGCATCTCTACCAGTGGTAATTGAGTTAAAAAAAAAAACAGCCGTAGGGGCAAGAATTTAATTTTTACCGCTGAGAACCGCCGGCCCTCTTTTATATATATTGGGATGATGCCGATACACCGATGCATTACCAAAATTTACCGTAGTCACAGCCAGATTAGTTATTTAGGATATTATTACGGTTCCAGCTGAATATATTTATTATCTGGGGTTAGAATACTTCATCTATACTGATTTCTCTGCAAAAATAACGTGCAATTGAAGGTACAAATTGAATTGCTCCTAGGAAAAGAAGCGAAAACTCAGTAATAATCATCTAAGACCAACAAAAAAAATGTCAGGTTTCCAAACACCAGCCTCCCCAAGGCGTAGGTTTCATAAGAGATCCATGACCGGTTTCACTCCGACCGAGATTAAGGCAATTGACCAGTCAATTCCTATCAAGGCAAGAGAAGCATGGACCAGATATGCCGTCAAAGAGTTTGCAACACCGGATGATTTAGAATCTTTGTTCATCAATCATGTTGAGACTACGTTGGCAAGATCCATGTACAATTGTGATAACTTGGCTGCCTACAGTGCATTATCGTCGTCTATCAGAGACAAGCTGATTCTTCATTGGAATAAGACCCAGCAGCTGCACACTTTGAGGGAAGCCAAGCGTATCTACTACCTTTCTTTGGAATTCCTTATGGGTCGTGCCTTGGACAATGCCATGATCAATTTGGGTATCAAAGAGCTTTGCGGCAAGTCTGTCGATGAGTTAGGTTTTAACCTAGAGGATGTTATTGATATTGAGCCCGATGCAGGTTTGGGTAACGGTGGTTTGGGACGTTTGGCTGCATGTTTTGTGGACTCATTAAGTACCTGCAACTATCCAGGTTGGGGTTACGGTTTAAGATACAATTACGGAATCTTCTCCCAGAAGATTGTCGATGGATACCAAGTTGAGGCTCCTGACTACTGGCTTAAGTATGGAAACCCTTGGGAGATTCCAAGATTGGAAATTCAGATTCCTGTCGACTTCTATGGCTATGTCACGACTGTCACTGATCCAAAAACAGGTAAAGCTAAGAAGCAATGGCAAGGTGGTGAACAAGTTCTTGCAGTTGCATATGACTTCCCTGTTCCTGGCTATCACACTACCAATGTCAATAACCTCAGACTGTGGTCATCAAAGCCAACTTCTGAATTTGACTTCCAGAAATTCAACGAAGGTGAGTACGATAGTTCCGTTCAGCAGCAGCAGAGGGCAGAGTCCATTACTGCTGTTTTATATCCAAACGATAACTTTTACCAAGGAAAGGAGCTACGTTTGAAGCAGCAGTACTTCTGGGTTGCTGCCTCTTTGCACGATATAGTTCGTAGATTCCTCAAGACCAAGAAGAAGTGGTCCGAATTCCCGGACTTGGTTGCCATTCAGTTGAATGACACCCATCCAACCCTTGCCATTGTTGAGTTGCAACGTATCTTGGTTGACCTTGAAGGCTTGGAGTGGGATGATGCATGGGATATTGTTACCAGAACATTTGGCTACACGAACCATACCGTTATGCAGGAAGCACTCGAGAAGTGGCCTCTTGAATTATTTGGCAATTTATTGCCAAGACATTTGGAGATTATTTACTTGATTAACATGGACTTCTTAAAGACGGTGTCTAAAAAATTCCCTCAGGACAGGGAGCTCGTTAGAAATGTTTCGATCATTGAGGAGTCAGATCCAAAGAATATCAGAATGGCCAACCTGGCTGTTATTGGTTCGCATAAGGTGAACGGTGTTGCTGAGTTGCATTCTGAATTGATCAAGACTACCATCTTTAAGGATTTCGTCAAGGTCTTTGGACCAGAGAAATTCACGAATGTTACCAATGGTATCACCCCAAGAAGATGGTTGAAGCAGGCAAACCCTGAATTGACTGATCTTATTGTTTCCAAGTTAGGCTCCGATTTGTTCTTGGTCGACACAGTGAGAATGAAGCAGATTGAGAAGTTTGTTGGAGATCCTGAGTTTAGAAAGTCCTGGGCTTTGATAAAGCTCCATAACAAAGAGCGTCTTGCTAAGTTGATCAAGAAGCTCACAGGTGTCGTGGTTAATCCTCATAACTTATTTGATATTCAGGTCAAGCGTATTCACGAGTACAAGAGACAGCAGCTTAACATATTTGGTATCATTTGGAGATATCTACAGATCAAAGCTACCCCAGCTGGAGAGAGGGCCAAAAAATTCATGCCAAAGGTTTCTATTCTTGGTGGTAAAGCAGCCCCTGGCTATTATGCCGCAAAGAAAATCATTAAGTTGATTAACTCGGTCGCAGATGTTATCAATAATGATAAGGATGTTGGAGACTTACTCAAAGTTGTCTTCGTTCCAGACTACAATGTTTCCAAAGCCGAGGTTATTTGTCCTGCCTCAGATATCTCTGAGCATATTTCTACCGCTGGTACGGAAGCTTCTGGTACGTCTAACATGAAGTTTGTTCTTAACGGTGGTCTTATCATCGGTACTGTTGATGGTGCCAACGTTGAGATCACCAGAGAAGTTGGCGAGGATCAAATCTTTTTGTTTGGTAACTTGGCCGAGGATGTTGAAGAGCTTAGACAAGACCATCAGATGGGTAAGATTGACATTCCAGATTCATTGGCTTTAGTCTTCGAGGAGATCGAAAAGGGCACTTTTGGTCCTTACGATGAATATAGATCATTGATCGAGTCCGTGAAATACAACGGTGATTTCTATCTTGTCAGTGATGACTTTGAGTCTTATCTTGAGGCTCAGAGCACAATTGATAAGGAATTCAAAGACCAGGACAACTGGGTTAGAAAGAGTATCATCTGTGTTGCTAATATGGGCTTCTTCTCCTCGGATAGAGCTATCCAGGAGTATGCAGAGAACATTTGGAATATTGAGCCTGTGTCTGAGCAGGTTTGATGATTGCAACCGATACAATAGTGATCGCAGTTCTGAATGCAGCAAAGCATTTTATTTTTACCTCGCTAGCATTTTATTCTTATTGTTTTTCCCCCCTTATTCCTTTAGTTTAGTGTTTTGTCGTTCCGCATTCTATTTGTTATTTCAACTTTGAATTATACAGTGCTTTAAGTACGCATTGCTCTAGTTTAGTAATAATGTAATGGTGGGGGCACCTGATGCTACTAGTACAGTATACTTTCACATCGATTCGGTGTCGATTTATTCTTGAGCTCTTGCATGTAGTTTGATCAAGAATGCTGGACTCTCTCCAATGTAAGTTTTCCCCTTAAATCGGTATCTGATAGGCAGAATTATCCCTGTAACACCTCACACCTCGCGGAAATGTTATAATATTTTCGCAGGCATGTTAGGGGTATGCCACGTGACTATATATATTTTTTCAACCCTCATTAAATTCAAATTTTCGCGACTCTTTTTTTTTTTCAAGCCTTGGTCAAGGTTGCCGGTCATCGTAGAGGTAAAAGCGAAAACTCTTGAGCTTGACAATTAATTTGTTTGTGTGAATTTACATCCTTGATCGATCTAAGACCATCAAACTACTAATAGGAATCTGTCAAAATGGAAAACGATAAGGGTGATCTCGTATGTTTAAGTTAAATTATTTCGTCCGGTGGATTCACTGTTTATACTGAAACGGGCAATGATCAAGCTTCTGGAACATGACATATATGATATCAAGTGTTTAGAGTTGGTGAATACAGAGGATGAAGGCAACAAGTCTGGCGTTTTTAGCAATAGACTAATCTTTGCTATTAGTTCAGAATTAAGATATTTGTTATCAGATGCGAGTTGTGCGCTCGTAGTAATTGATCACCAAATTATAATCAAGCAAGCAATGAAACACTTTGGACGTTTTGGAATACATTTCCAATTATTAAGGAATGCTTACTAACATACTCTTTCTTATATTTATAGGTTGAGCTTTACATTCCAAGAAAGTGCTCTGCCACTAACAGAATTATTAAGTCTGGTGACCATGCTTCTGTTCAGATCAACGTTGCCAACGTTGACGAGGACGGAAAGGTTGTTCCAAACTCAAACACAACTTACGCTCTCTGTGGATACGTTAGAGCCAGAGGTGAGGCTGATGACTGTTTGAACAGATTGGCTCAGCAGGATGGTATCATTAACAACGTCTGGTCTTACTCTCGTTAAGTTGATTATACTGTGTACTAGGTTTTAGGAATTTCTATTTCACTTTTAATAAAAAGAAATCATAATTGATTGAATCACCGTTTTGTTATCGTACCGTTTGTTAGAATTAGTTGTACCTAGAGTAGTTATACGGGTTGGTTGTATTGGTGTTGGATATCAAATGATGATGTTGGACATGATTTTCCGAGGTGTAGGGATGTGGCAATATCTTCCCGTATTCAGCCAACCAAGACATAAAATAAGTATAATAAAATTTTTCGGTTTTCAGGGGTATATGCGGAACAATAGCTATTTACCTGGCCGCACCAGAAACTCAAAAAAAATTTCGAAAAAAAAAAAAATTTGTACCCACCATTGAAAAATTTTCCCCCCATATTGGATTTGTGCACAGACGCGCCTGGATTACCACCATTTCAGTTGCCAAAATGAATTTTTCTCCTATATATTGATCTCCCGTTATTTTGCCTCCCCTTCTAACCTGTAGTGTGTTTTTTTGAAAGAAAGTTAATCTTTCTCCAGAGCTTTTAAGTATTATTACTCTCTCCATATCGTCCTAAGACATTTAATTTGGAGGTATACACGTGTTGTTATATAACCGTACGTTAGTGATCATTTTTTACCAGCACTAACCACACAAAAGAAAGTTTTGAAAGAGTTCAAGAAGAAAATATTCAATATGTCTAGTGAAGAAACAAAGGCTACTGAAGCTACTGCTACTCCCGTTACTGCTGCTGCTCCTTCTGCTGCTGCCGATGCTCCTGCTCCTGCTGCTGAGAAATCCGCCGATGCTGCTGAGAAGAAGGAAGAGAAGGCTGCTGGTCCACAAATCGATGCCAATGGTATGCAGACCAACTACGACAAGATCGCATACAGCTTTGATGATTTGAAGTTGAAACCAGAGATCTTGAGAGGCATCTTCGCTTATGGTTACGAACACCCATCTGCCATTCAGCAGAGAGCTATTTTGCCAATTATTGAGGGTCGTGATGTTCTTGCCCAAGCCCAGTCTGGTACTGGTAAGACTGCCACCTTCACCATTGCTGCTTTGCAAAACATTGATGAGAAGAAGAAGGAGACCCAGGCTTTGATTATGGCTCCAACCAGAGAGTTGGCCCTTCAGATCCAGAAGGTCGTTTTGGCCATCGGATTGCATCTGAATGTTTCTGTTCATGCTTCTATCGGTGGTAAGGCCGTTTCCGAGGATATTGAGGCTCTTAAGCAGGGTGCTCAGATCGTTGTCGGTACCCCAGGTAGAGTTTATGATATGATTGAGAGAGGTTTCTTCAGAACCGAGGGTGTCAAGATGTTCATTATGGATGAGGCCGATGAGATGTTATCTTCTGGTTTCAAGGAACAGATTTACAACGTCTTCAAGTTCTTGCCTAAGGAAGTCCAGGTCGTTTTGTTGTCTGCTACTATGCCTCAGGATGTCTTGGAGGTTACTTCTACATTCATGAGAAACCCAATTAGAATTCTTGTGAAAAAGGACGAATTGACCTTGGAAGGTATCAAGCAGTACTTCGTCGATGTTGATGCCGAGCAGTATAAGTTTGACTGCTTGTGCGATTTGTACGATGCTATCTCCGTTACACAAGCCGTTATTTTCTGTAACACTAGAAGAAAGGTTGAGGAGCTTACCCAAAAATTGACTGAGAACAACTTCACTGTGTCCGCAATTCACGCTGATCTTACTCAGGAGGAGAGAGACACGATCATGACCGAGTTCAGAACTGGATCTTCTAGAATTTTAATCTCCACTGACCTTTTGGCCAGAGGTATCGATGTTCAGCAGGTTTCTTTGGTTATCAACTACGATCTTCCAAATAACAAGGAAAACTACATTCACAGAATTGGTAGAGGTGGTAGATTTGGTCGTAAGGGTGTCGCTATTAACCTTTTGACCAAGGATGACATTCCTGCTATGAGAGAAATTGAAAAGTTCTACTCTACCCAAGTTGTCGAGCTTCCAGCTAACATCCGTGAGTTGTTCGACTAAGCAGCATTCTTTATTTGGCTACAGTGTTAAAGCGCGCTTCTTTGGTTCAGCTGGGCCTTCCTTCAATACGTTTTCGTTACGTTTGCGTTAACTGCTCTTCTCTTTACCTGCATTTTTCGTCATTGTTTTTTATCTTATCTAAACAGTCACGTCCAGGTAGCGAGTCTTCTATTTGATCTCTCTCTTCTTGGATAGTTCGGCGGTATTATTGCCGTTTGATTTTTTGTTTTCTTTTTAATTTCATTGTCCTTTTTATTTTGTTTTGGATGTTCAGCTGTCCTTTTATCCTTGTTGTCTTCTTTAAAGCATCTTAGAAGTGGGGAGAGTTGATCAAATAGCTGTTAGCCGGATATATCTAAACCGTGTCTGGGGTTGCTTTGTCACTCTTGTATAACTAATCCTTAATTACGGAAATATGACTACGAGTTAAATAGGTTTCACTTTAAACGAATCGTATTTTTTATATGCATGTATAGATGTTGCAGAATTGTATAATAATTAGGGAGCAGTAAATTGTATTTGCATTCGTATTCTTCCTCTCACCATCCTCACCTGAAATTAAGCAAATGCCAACTCCTTAATTATTTCTTCACATCAACGGGTTCTTTCTTCTTCTTCTTCTTCTTCTCCTCCTTCTCCTTCTCCTCCGCATTCTCGTTCCTTGAGGTTTTTGCACTGCTTTCAGACCCCTCGTTTTCTATCTCATCCAATTTCAAGACATCCTTAACGTTTTTAACGATACCCTTGTTCTGGGCATTTTCTTCCTGGATCAACTGGTCCTGTTCCTTTAGAATATCCAACTTAAGTTTGTCATCATCCTGGAACATTTCCAATTTGGTAACATTGTAAAGTTCATCCGGAATAGAGCTAAGGACTGCAAGTAGCGCATCGTAGTAGCTATCCAAATCATCAGCATGATCACCATAGGTAAAGGTTGACGAAAGGATAAGCAACGCACTTGGAATTTTTCTTCTTAGACGTAAATCCAACCAGATATTAAGATCATCTCTTAGCTTTGCAGGAGATGCATCGGAAATTTTTATTCCCCGAGAGGCGCAAGCAGTCCTCAATTCAGGGATTGTAAGGCTTCCGACTCCCTCGTAATCAATAGCTCTGTCATCACGAATAATCTTCACAAGCTTGCTTCTGATTTGATAACGAAGAATTTCATCTGATCCATAAGGCGTCAATCCCATATACTTTGCCATCGCCATTAGTTGTGGGCGCGATAAGTTATCTAAAACCTGATCATTCTTGAAGCATCGTGCAATTTTAATTAAATCTTCATGTGATGGTTTAAGACCCTTGTTGAGAGTAATGTAGAAATTCGTGAAAAGCTTCTTCTTGTCATCATCAACTTTTGGTGGCTGTAATCCAGACTCCTGCATGGTCTGACGTATAAAATGGCTTGCCTTCTTCCTGGTCTGACTGAGCACTTTCACCTTCTTTTTTTTATCTGCCTCACTTTCATAGGTTGACGGAAGTAAATTCGGGAAGAATTTTAATGTGATGGGTAAAAGCAATTCCGCAAATGGAACTATCACAAACACTGAGAATGGAATCAATCTGAGAATATCGGATGTTGTAGTCTTTAATTGATTGTACTCCCTTCTTGTTAACTCATATCCGGACAACATCTTGGCCAATAATTTGGTTGAAAGTTTGATCTCATACCCCAATAGTTTTGTTCCATGCCAGTAATGTTTTAGTTCCTTGGAAATTTTTTGGCCAAGAGTTAATTTTGTTGGTAAATCTGTGGGTTTCGTTAACTTAGTTGTCTTCACTGTCTTCTTCTGAATGTCCTTCCCATCTGCTTTCTTGTTCTCATTAAAATTGGTATTTGTCGTGGTAAATTTTTGGATTCTACTATATATGGGATAGTTAACATGAGTAATTCCAACATATGATGGGTAGTTAACTCTCAGACCCTTGAGGGGTTGCGCCAATCGCACAGATACAAGTCTTCCTCCTCTGATAAACATTTCTTAAAGGAACGCAGATCTGTTGAATAATAATAATGAGAATAAAGAAAAAATAGTTCTATCGAAACAGAATTAACGGCAAGTCAACACTTCTGTAGTAACTAAATGTTAAAGAAGAAATTTTAAATTGCAGTACGAAATAGCAAGAATTGATAGCGCATAACTTGGATATCCATACATGAAGCAGGCGCTTTTTCCCCTCCCGTTCTTCCCTGCCAGGCTAGCGCGGTATATTTCAAATTGCCTACACTCGAACTTTTTTTGGCTAGAGTAAACTCGGCGCCGAGAAATGTTCTGGGTATTTAAGGTGGTGGGAAAAAGATAAGAGAGACTAAGGACGCGTCGAAAAACTGATTTCGAACTTCGAAGTGTTAGGCTATGCTAAGCAGCCAGATAACCTCTGATAGCAGAACCGTAGTACGTCCTTCTATCTCACAAACCAGTGTTTTTGCGCAGGAATTTATTTCAGGCCTGCCGAAATATCAAATATATATCAACAATCAAATCAGAGATTATTCGAGTTGGGAATTATTATTCGTTGCTCATCTGTTGTTTCAAATAAATGATTCTGTGTTCAATTGTATATTTAGAATTATAACAACAAATGAATACAATGCCTGGCTCATTTTATGGGAGCACCAGAGGGCGCAGAATTGCCAGAGAAGGTAGTTCTAGTGGTGATTCTATGAAATACAGTTTTTACTTCGATAAATTGAATAGGGACGATAAAGAAAAGTCCAGAATATTAAATTACACAAAGGCGAAGGCGTCTTACAAGGTTGATTCCATTGCACAGCTGCACCTGTTTGTTCTTACAGTTTTGTTGTTAGTCTATCTTCAAGATAACTCTTTTCTTAAGCTTTCAATTAAGGGTCTACTTGAGTACTTTCTTTTCCACTATAATCCCGCGGACCAAAAGCATTTAATGTCGGTTCTTTTGGAAGGAGTGGATGCTGATGAAAGTGCAGTTGCAAATCTGGAGCATCAACTACAAGTCTGGAAGAAGATTTTGCTATTGCAGATTTTTTTTATTAACTTTTTGGTTATCGCAGATCATGTTTTTAACCGGGAGGAACCATCGATTCCAATTCCTCAACTAGCACTGCCTTTTACCTGGAGCGGCTTGTGGTCGAGCATCCGGGGCTGGCTTAATATGGAAGCATCCTACCGGTTGAGTATTTACTCTGAAGGAAACCGGAGCTTTCAATTCGGATCCGTTTTCATTGATTTCATTGGAGAAATAAAATACAGCGATAAGGTTTTCATAATCATTCTTGATCTTCTGGTACCCTTGATTCAGTATATTATGTTTCAAGCAATTGTGGGTGATTTTGACGGTGCCACAAGGGGACGAGCCTCTGGACAATCTGATAATGGTGTTACTCCGCTTATAAAGGACTCTAATGAAGATGGGTATCAAGGAACGATCTGTGCATTCACTGTTGATGTTTTTCCGAAGCTGACAATGCGGAAAATGATCAAAGTATTTTACGACTAAGGATTTAAATAATGGAATTACTAATAACAATACGCTTTACGGTTTAGTTTTTTTTCAAGATGTTCGTGTATATTATATGAAGTGTGGGGACTTTAAAATTGTGTGAAGGGAAAATAAACATACATTTTGACTTGGGCGTGTTATTTCCGGAATTACATCTAAATTTGGATACATATTCCCTGATCAATGGACTGCACTAGTAATATTAAATTGGATGACCAAAGCCAAAATTACAGTCATCCGTTCTGCACTAACAAGCAAGATTTTTTACTTTTCAATTCTCCGTGCAATGAGCCGCGACCTTTCCTTGCCCTCATCGAATCTTCTCCATAGTTTTAATTACATTCATTTCTTCAATTGTGGTCTTTCAACTGATTGTATTCTGTGAGAGAGAATAATTTTAATTAATCCATGCAAATTGTATTATGTCTATATATAGACGTAACATCATTCGTCAACAACGCGTTGCCTGTAACTAAAAGAGCAGACCTTGCACACAATTTCCAACGGATCGCATACAAAGTTACCCAATATTTGTTATCGCTGCACGAAGATTTTTTTTTTATTTAGCTCCGCTTCAATTGATATCTTGAAATATGTCTAAGTTCCCTTTTTTTAGATCGCATTTTTTCGTTCTTTTCAAGCTAAAATTGCATACATGCTGGTGTTTTTGAATATTTTTATCTCTTTCTTCCTTTTCCCCACCAACCATAATATACATTTATCTCTATATTTTATGTGTGAATCCGGTTCAATTTGTCTTTCGTGATCTTCTTGCACTCCAATTGAAGCAATTGACTTATCACACTAATCTCTAAGCTTCGTTGTTAATCCCTGTTCAATGCTTAATCCTTAAATTTATTTTTTATTCCTAAATGTCAGAGCCACCTAATGACTATTATAAGTCCAAATTGAATGATCCATCGTTATTTTCATCTTCCGAGCCCAGTGTAAAAAATGAAGCGTCTCCTCCCGCTTTGCAGAGTACTGGGCAAAGGCAGCCGGATGGGGCTAAGTATTTAGAGCATGATCTTCGTGGTGTACCTGGGGGTAAATCTGCCCCGTACGCAAATCCAAACTCTTCAACTCCAGCGCTTTTTGGTCATCACAAGACATCGTCTTCAGTTTATTCAAATGGGCAAATTTTTGGCTCCTTCTCGTCAGAAAGCATAACACCTTCAGTTTCGGGACAAGAAGCATCCCAAATCAATGGTAGCATGGGTCAATTGCCTGTGTATGCGCCCTCGTTATATGCTCCGTCAAATTGGGGATCGTCGGTTTATACTTTATCCATGCGACCCGAGTTAGAGAATAATTTTCATGATCCTAGCTCCGGTTTTGCAAATTCCCAGGTTCTAGGGGCCGAGAACTATCAATCACCATATTATATGCCAATCAGAAGTGCGGATGAACCGCGACCTTTGGAACAACTTATCCGTAGGTTTTCGGTTTGGAAAATGATTATAAAGCAGACTCTGTTTTACTTAAGGGAAACGGCTATATTCAAAAAGCAAACGTACCTTGGCAATAAGGCTATGGTTAACAATTTAGAAATCTTGAGAAAACAGAATTCCGGTAAGTTAAAGTTCAAAGGATCCATGAATAATGCCTCAACAGCAGCCAAGAATTTAAAAAAGAGTATGAGTACGCCTGATTTATCAATGAGCGAACAGCAACAGCTGTATGAAGATATGGAACAGCGTAATCGAAAAACAGCTGAGACCTTTAACGAAAATACTTCTCTTGGAAAGTTTATTAGAAAGGCTTTTCTGCCACCTGGTGATCACTCAATTTTATCTCTTTCGACAACTTTCTATAATACGCATCTCGCACTAGCGGAGAGAAATCTTGTCACCTCTAATCAAATCACAACTAAATTGGTGCCTAGACTTCAAAGTTTAAAAGAAAGCTTGGACGATACAATAAAGCAGATGTACACTGTCAAAGGCTCATCTGATTATAAGACCCGGGAACTTAAAACAGAAATTGCCAAAACTGGGGCAATTTTGAGTGATTACATATGTTCCGTTGAACTTTTGACGAAGGGAGAGACCAAAACTAGTTTAGGCACTACCTTAAAATTCACAAGTATAGATCCTAAGAATGATCCTTATTTATTAAGATTAAAGCTTGACCTTCAACTGAAAGAGCAGCTATTTACTGAAGCACACATCACGGATGCATATTTTGATTTACAATATAAAGCAGTTCAGCTAGAATCAATTCTTTATAGAGAACTACAAAATGTGATGGGTGCCTTTTCCAATCTTATAAATGCCGAGCTTGATTGTTCTAAGGATAATCTAGTTGCAGATCTCACTGAAGGATTTCTTCGTAACGATCCTACTATTGATTGGGACTGCTTCATTTCTAACGATAATATGCATAACTTGATGTATGTCACTGCAAAAGATTCATTACGGAGAGATAGAAAAATAAGAAAAAAGTCGGATGTGATCTATCCGTATCAAAATGATAGTATAAGTTCCTGTGTGCTGAGTGGTTACATGGAAAAGAAATCGAAAATATTGAAGACATATTCAAGGGGTTTCTATGTTCTTACTTTCAACTTTTTACATGAATTCAAAGGGCAAGATCGCAGAAAAGAGGTAAACCCAATTGCTTCATACTCTTTGGACAAAATTAGTGTCTCGGCTTCTGGTAAGGACCCTAAAAAGTTTATCTTACACACACTAACACGCTCAGACAAAGTTAAATCCAAGTTCGTTTTTCGGTGTGAATCTGTTGAGGATACTAATCATTGGCTTGATTGTTTCAGGAAATTGTGTAGCTTCACGACCGCAGCGGATCGGAACAATTCTCTCAGCGAAGCTATTTCTCAGTGTGACAAAAAGCAGGCTGAATTGGCGGGTGAAAAGGAACTCGGGACGCAGAACAATATGATCAATGCTAGCAGACTTGGTGGAGTGTCATCTCCTGGTGAATCGGTAATGTCCGATGAGTCTGATGTCGGGCAATCGGCCGAACCTCGTGCAAACGATAATTATCATAGTAACCATTCATCCGGTTCTTCTATGAATTTGTCTGGAACTAGAGCAGGAAACTATAGTTCTGCTAGTGAAAGTACAGATGAAAAAGAAGTTTCACCGTGTAATTCCCTTAAGCAATCTGAGGGGAAGAATTCTTCGGCATTTTCTATGAGACTTCCAACTTTTCAGTCAGTCAAATCACCACCGTCATCAGAAGGCAGCACGCCAAAGGAAACAAGTTTGCGTGCTCAGCTTCAGCGTCATAAAAAGGCAGAAAGTTCAAGTACTGTTTCTCTTGATATGCTTAATGAGCATCTTAGGGAGCAGCGGGCTTCAATGGTTAAAGATGTGCGTGCCAACAAATCGATGTGGCCAGGTCTTGCAACACAAAAGCTGTCTCCTGCCGGCAAAGCTAGGTTACCTTCTGATGATTTGTCAGGAGCAGTTATGTCCGATTATTTCAGTTATGCTGCACCGTCGGCAAGAACCCAAATGAGAACTGTGAGAGGCCGCTCAAGATCGAAGTCGTCTCTAAATTCATATTCCAGAGCCTCGTCTACATCTCGATCGAGATCAGTGTCACCCGCCCCAATTCCACGTATCTCGTTCTCGTCATCTAGTTCGCCTGCAGGAAATTTACCGGGCCAGATGCAGAATTTAAATCTCAAGGATGATGGGGTCATACAATCCTCTACAAAGAAGCCTGAAGCATTTCTCAATCCTCGAAATAGAGTTGGTCGTATTGCCCTTCCACAAAATGAAATGCCCGCTGATTTTGTTCTCCCGGTAACAACGCCTGGTGTAATACCCAAACGTTCAATCAGAGATGTGTTTCAAAAAGGGAATATTAGTAATAATCAAGGTATGACTCAGGCCGGATCCTCGACAGAGCCATCGTCACCAAATGAATGGAATTCATAGATAATTTTCTTTCATATTTTCCTAAAGTACAAAATCAGCTTATTATATATAAATGTATATATATATATTTTTTATTTGCATCCTTTATTCCATGATAAGCAAACAATTGGTAAATGGTATCTAGTCTCGCGTAAACATTTTTACCCTCCATCTGTGGACTTCCAGCGATTCGCGAAAGGAAGCTTGTTGATGAGACGCGACTGAGTTTTTTTAATCCTTCGTTATGTCGGTACAAAATCTCAGTCTAGGACGCTCGTTACTTAATATTCGTATTAAAATCAATTGTACAGAGTTTCAAATACAGGTGACAAAGATTTTGAAGTTGTGTTTCTTGTCTTCTTTTTTGCATGGTAATAAGTTGGGGTCATCTCAAACGCAGAGAGCATGCCGTTAGATAGAAGATTGCATGTCAGTAAGATCGGGCGATTACTTTCTTCCTCATCACAGGTGATACCATCTTCTTCACAGCCCGATGATATTGGCCAGTTGAGTCAAGAGCAGAAACAGCAAGGATTTGAAGAAGATGATACAGGCTTTATTTTTAAACGGGCTTCCCAAGAGGAGATCGGAAAGGTATCGCAAATAAATGATAGCATTAATTCACGGAGTACAAAGCGACGAAAAAAGCAACGTTTAGGCAAGACAATCAAAGATTCTAAAAGCAGTGCTTTATTTATGAAAGGCAAAGAAATTACAAAGGGTTTGGATGAGTTGTTAAACCGGTCAATATCTCAGCAGGCTGAGCGTCCAAAGAAAACAGCAGGGAAGAGTTCAAAGTCTCGGAAAGCAAAGGTCAAAAGAAACAACATTAAGCATATTAAGCAACCCCGTGATAAGAAGACTGAAAAGGAAATGCCACGTTCAGATGACACAGCAAAGAATTCTTTGAGCCAAAAAAAGCACATTCAATTATCGGGAGGGCCACCTACTAAAAAGCGTGTTAAGAAGTATTCAGAAAGCACAACCCCCTCGGAACCCGAAAGCACGTTGTTGGATGTTCTTGAATATGAAAATATCTCTGATGAAAATAATGATAATAGTAATTTATTAGTAAGCTCTGGGGACGACACAGATCAGGTATTCTCATTGGATGATGATGTTGACGATTCTGTTTATCGAGAGGAAACGTATGATCAAAAGCCCGAAGAATTGAATGTCAAAAGACACAAAAATTCATTAGAGCTAAATTTTATTGATCGAAGTACACATAGCAATGATGATAATATGGCTTTGCAGGATGCTCCCGACTTTTATGAAACCGACGCATTTCACGTTGACGAACCAACAGAACAGGTGAGTGATAATTTGGATAATAGCCATGTCTCAAATTTACAAAATGCAAACGTTAGTGAATATCTTGCAGCTACAGGTGATCCAATCATTGATGTCGCATCCAAAATTCCTTTGAAGGAATCGGTGGAGAGGCAAAGCCAGGATCAAAGTACTACAGCGAAATTCTCAAGACGATCATCCTTATCCAACCGTGGAAAACGATTATCATCAATTGGAAATGGCTTTGTTGCTGAACCACATTCAGAGGTCCCGATTGAGCAATTCTATAAACACTTCGATAAGGATTTACCAGATCCTCATAAAATGCGTCAGCTCCTTGTATGGTGTTGTCGTAGAATTGATTTTGGTGGAACATCCAAAAATGATCACTTGGCAGCAAGCTTAGCGGAAAAAATAAAGCAAAAGTTGATTAATGATCTAATTAATGGCAAGATTGATATTAATCTCTGGCGAAGCAGCCCAGTGCAAAATTCAAGTTCGAACGAAGCTTCCAAAGAGATCAGCGGGACGAACACCGGGTTTAATAGTGATAACATTGATTCACAATTCAATAAGACGGAAAAAGCTAAGCAGCCAATAGTGGTAAAGCCAAATGATGCGAATATAAGAAACATGAAATTGCTTCGAGAGTATAAGAGCAAGTTAGAACGGTTAAAAAAGGAGGAAAATGCTTGGAAGAAGGCAGCAGCGACCCTTCCCGTTTCAATGGAGGAACAGTCAAGAGAAAATGCTATTGATCTGAATGAGTCAGATGATCTCCAAGTCCAGAATGCTCTTGAAAGCCTGAAAAGCGTAAGTGAAAAAACGGATCAAAAAAGGTATTCTATTATATTGGCTGATATGATTGAACGAATCAAGTTGAACGTTCATAAACTTAAGAAATCAGATGCTGCTATTTCACTGGTGGTGGAGAAGAAAATGAAAGAACTTTCGCAAGTTCTTAAGAAGTCTACAGACTTAACAAACGACGAAGGACTCGATCCAAAGATGTTGTTACAAGCCTTAGCTGAGACCAATTTGTTGTCTTAACATCCTGAATGTTTGTATGTTTATTGTCATTTTGTATTATATGTATTAATATGTTCTAGCGCAAATGTGAATAATGATTCATAAATACCTTTTCGCCAGAGCTCTGACCCTTGTATCAAAATCTGCACTTCGTATAGGCTGATTTATTTCGTAGAAGGGATTTAGTAAATTTCTAACATATAGCTCATGAATCTCAATAAAAAATTGTCGAATGCTTTCATCATGGTTCTTCAGATCGGTCATAATTAAAAACTTTCCGTTGCCTTGTGTTAAGTATGACAATATCTTGTATCCATAAAAGGAATCTAAATTTTTCGAGAATAGCCCGGTATCTTTAAATTGATTATCCTGCAATATATCAAGAGAGGAATTCAAGATAAATTGTTCGAGTTCCTGTAGTTCGTTTGGTAAATGTGGAACCCCGTTTCCTGACTGTCTGTACGTGCCAATTTCTAGTTCATAAACTGGCGCATCATTTGTACCAAGTATAGCAAAGTAATACGACATTCTATGCTCAACCTTTCAAAGATCCTATAAATATATTTACAGAATAAACTTTATATGAAATAATATGCTAAAGGAATACTTATTTGACAGATGTTTCGATGATTCTGTATTTTCTCACCGGAGATGAAAAAGAAACAATTACTAAGGTGAGGAGTAAATTAAATTTAAAAAGAGAACTAACAGCGATCAATTTCATCACAGTATTCTTCACATTTTAGTGCCAAGACGACTAAAAAATAGTGGCAGTGTTCCTAATTCAATACTGGATGGCGCTGCTTAGGTGTTACTTGGTGCATAATTTTGATTATAGTATAGCTTCAGTACTAGTTAGAGAACATTCATTATTTAACGAATTTACTTGGCATTTTATATCTTAGAGTAGACAGCGGTTAAGTGGTTCAATATTTGTTTATTTCCAATTCCACAATTTTGATATGTCATTAAAAGACTCATTGCCCCTTATCCAAAGCAAATCTTCACATGAGAGTCATTTTACGTCACCAAGCCACGATACACTCGCCATGTCTCGTGGTCACCGTGAAAGTCAAAATAACTCTCTGGCCATTCACAGCCATGAAATCTCCATTTCTGATGATAGTGTTCCTTTTTCCACGCTCTCTTCCGAAGAACAACCATCTTCTGGGAGTTTGAGTTCGGGTTCCGCTGATAAACAAAATGTGAGGTACTCTACAGAACAAATAGGTGATATCATGAAGCGTCGGACACAACTTATGGAGGACTTAAATATAAATAATAATGTTACCGGAGGATCCATCACAAAATCTTTGGAATATACAAATCCAAGTTCTCTTAAGAGTGTAATATCGAAAGAAGAAGCTTCGGATCGTTTATCCAGAAAATCAGAACACCCAAAAGCATACTCAAGGGCAACCTTAGTAAAGGAGTTGTTCAGTGATTTTTATCGTTCATTGGAAACCTACGAAACAGAAGTTCAAAAAGACCAAGATGGTAATATTTTATATCCAGGTATCGAGGGAGTGTTCAATCCGTTACAGATCATGCGAAATCGCCGTATAAGAAAATCCGAAGGTGTTTCCCTAAGAAAGGGAGTATTTTCAAAAGTGAAGCTTCCTTCGCAAACTTTCAGCAGACATAAAAGACCACGGTTGATTTGGCAGATAAATCCTTACGAATATTCTGGTGATTTTATCTGGAGACGTACACATTTGGCACAACTACGACGGCCTAATGGGCAGTTATGGCTTTCCAAAAAATTACGCTATATTCGTGGTAATCAAGAAATAGGTAATGGCCTACCGTTAGATGACGGCTGGAATTCCTTTGGATTTAAAAGTCCCAGTGCATATTCAGAAAAGGAAAAGCGACTGAATACTGAGTTATCACTCGATGTTAATGAAAGTTCTGCATCAAAGGCAAGGCACGAACAATATGAGAACAAAAATCGGACAAAAAGTTTGGTTAAGATGGTTGGTAATCATACAGCCACAAATGATAGGGCTTCTTTGTCACCATCACGCTGGTATCCTGGAATGCTCACAACCTCAAATGTCTCCGTCAGAAAGAGAGAGGCATTGTCTAATAGCAATGGCTTAGCATTACGTTCCTTTAATAATAATAGAGATTTATCATATGCATCAATTCCCACACATAGCAGGGAAAATTCTGCTTTTATTAATTCAACATCTGGTGGGTCATCTGGATCAACATTCAAGGAAGAAGTATTGTTAATAAAACAAATTGACCATAGATTAAATTCATCAAATTTACAAATGCGTAATTCCACCATTGGATTTAAGCAATTATTGTCTGAAAGCAGTGCCCGTTTTTCTAGGAGGTTGAATTGTTTTGAAACTCTTCAAGCAGAGAATCAGAGTAAATCAAGAAGATTGGCAAACCAAATAGAGGAAATTGATGAAATTATCCATAGTCTTTCTTTGTCCAATGGAAAGCAGTCAATGCAACTGGAGGAACTTCTAGGTTATTGTGATAGAACGAATGGTGAAATTAACACTTCTATTACCCTAAAGATTCGTGACTTAAACGAAAGATTGGACAAGTTAATGACAAATGATAATGATACCCTCATGAATATGTTTTATAATTTTGTTGAGATGATTATAGTGCTTTTCCTTTGGATGGTATGGGTTGTTGTCGAAGTGCTGAGATTTACAAAGGGTAGTGCTAGGATTATCCTTGGAATAATTAAATGGATTCTATTTTAGGTAAGTTGTTTTCATTTTATAAATTAGCATATATAATTGCATCTATATGTTTTGAAGTAGTAGTGAACATAAAATTAAATTTATTCTACTTTCTCTTAAAGCATACAATTATTTTATCTTATCATCCCAATATATATATTTTTTTAAAATGTCATGGGATCTAATATTTACATTTAATGGTGTTTAAGGATTCTTAAATTTTCTAAATTAAAGATTGATCTGATTCTTAAAATCTGCACCGTGTAAAGACCCTGTGAATTGTAAGGATTATATATAATTAAATAAAATCTTTGGCAAGACTAAAGATAAAATATGAGCATGGTTTAAAAATCTATTAAAGTTGGTATTACCAGATTAGTATAGTGTTTCGATATTTATTGTAGTATATAACTTGTATACAAATTCTAGTATAAACGTAAGAGGATATCTTAGCTTTACATAGTGTCGGACATATGAGAATATTACCTAGTATTAGGCAATATATTATTATATGTCATTAGATTCATTTGTTTTGAGATCTGAACTTATTCTTAAATAACGAAGATTTAGAATAATATCTATTAGAGACAATCCTGGATAAAATG